>JACCDQ010124405.1_pt1 | contig 58547 bp, 104 predicted proteins | sample 7446031 | NCBI WGS metagenome assembly JACCDQ01 (sample SAMN15323442, study PRJNA562643) | freshwater metagenome | isolation source: river surface water | place: USA:Blue River Watershed | collected 2017-08-17
GATCTTTCTTAGTTACACCAATCACAGGAGTTTGGAGCATGCCAAGTTTACCTTTGAGTTCAGGGAGGTATCGAACAAAGAAGCCAGTTAGCAATCCACGAATGTGATAGCCATCCAAGTCTTGGTCGGTTGCATAAATGACGTAATCATAATTTTCATTTTGGATGATCTTATACAACTCAGACAATTCTTTGTTTTCGGTGAATTTCTTTTGTTGAGCAGAATATGCATTCAACGGCTTACCACGAAGTGTGTAATACCCACATTCCTTACGACCAAGTACAGGAGATAAACCACCAAGAGCCGATTCACCTTCAACTAGCAACAGATATTTTTTAGTGCCAATGGAAGGTAGATACTTATCAGACTTGATTTTCTTAACCACACGATTAAGATCTTTCAACTCTTGACGTTTCTTAAATTCCTCTTTGATTCTGTACACTTCGGTAATCGGATCAATGATTGCAGCATTACGGAAGATCTTGTTAACTAACTGATCAAATGGAATTTCACCAAAGTATTCATTAATCTCGGCTGCGCCATTCGTAATCTTTTCTTTAGATTGCGAGTTGAATTTTGTGTTCTTGACATTTTTCAAGAATGCAACAACCATCAATTTATTCTTGATGTCGCCAGGTTTGATGTCCTTGAATTTCTTAACAAGTTTTTCACGAAGGCCATTGACCACGTTTTGAACGATGATATCGATATGAGTACCACCATCAGGAATTTTCAAACCATTAACATACGAGAATTGACGGAAGTCATCTTCATGGTTAGGAAGAATAGCAAATCGATAATCATTCGATTCATACACCTCATAGTTCTCATTGAACAATGCGACATATTTTTTGAATGAGTTTACATTAATCTTACGACCATTGAACTTGAAAGTGATGTCAGGGAACGACATACTTAGATTAATCAAGCGTTGTTTGATGACATTCATATGAACCTCATCAATAGTAGTAAGACCAAACTTTGCTAGATCAGGCCAGAACTTTACATTGACGCCGGATTCACGTGATGGACCTTCTTTATCAGTAAATGATGCTGCATTGTCTTTAAACGTAATCGTATATGACTTCTTGCCATCATCCGTATGGCCAACAAATTTCTTACTAAAACAATTTGTAGCAAATGATCCAACACCATTCATACCAATTTGCGTACGATTGGCATCGTCATCAAAGTTACTGCCTGCGCGAGCGTGTCCCCATGCGAGTTCGGCTAGGTAATGCCCATCAGCACCCTTCATAACTGGAATACCGGTACCATTATCTTGTACTTCTACTGTGTCCTCAGTAATCTTAACTGAGATTTCATTGCTGGATTTAAAGTTTGTTTTGATCGCTACGTCGACAGAGTTGTCGATGATTTCATTGATGATCTTGATGAGACCAGGAACATATGCGATTTCTTTGTACTGAATCTTGTCATCTTCAAAGACGTATTCACTAGTCTTTGTCAAGTCCACTGCGCCAATGTACATAGATGGGCGCTGGATAATGTGTTCGCGTTCAGTAAGTTTCTTAATAGTCATGTCAGTCCTTTTCCTTCGAAAAAATTATTATACCACAAAAAGATTAATTTATATCGCGAACTCTGGGTACGCAGACTTGACCTCATTGAAGATCTCCATGTATCTTGCCTGTTCGGCCTCTGCGTCAGTCAATTGCTCCCGTAAGTCTTTGATTTCATCCTTAAAACCCTCAAGTGTGCATTCATAATCTTTGATGATTTCACAAACTGGGCAATGTCTGCCATCAAAGCAGACTTCTTCATGGCCATCATCACATAAATTCATTTTTCAGTCCTGTTTATACGAGAATTCGATTATATCACAAATCTGGTTAAAAGAACACAGGTTTATAAATAATCATAAACAGACTTTAGGACAACAATATGTTTCATCATGGTACAATCCGAAAATACACTGCTGCAATGTTGAATCTTTTCAATGATCTAGAGATTCAGTACGAAGACAGCAATGGTAACACCCGTGCTCGTAACATCCCGATCAAATATAGTTCAATTGAAAAATATAAAGAATTGGACAATTATAGTGCAGAACAACTAACATCTGGCAACGTAAATGTGTTGCCAAGAGCAGCTTTGGCATTGAGCACAATGATCAAAGCTGAGCAAAGAATCCAAAATAAAAACTTAAAGATTAACAAAGTTAAGCAAGAGAATTCTTTTGAATACATGTATAATTCTGTACCATACGAATTTACTTTTGAACTAGCTATCATTTGTCGTGGTATGAATGAAGCAGCAATGATTATTGAGCAGATCGCTCCAAAATTCAATCCAGTTGTGAATATCGATGTATGGGATGCAGAAAATTTAAACGAACCAACTAGAATTCCAGTCAAATTATTGGACATTGGTATTGAATCAAATGAATACGACGAGTTGAGTTCAAATCTTGTAACTGTCAATGTTGGCTTATCAATCATGGGTAATCTTTACCCACCCGTTAAAACTGTAGAACGCATCAAAGAATTCAAGATGTATATGGGTCACCAGATTGATGACAAGTACAAACGAGTGAGCATCTTCAACTATGACGTTGATTCAAATGGTAAGTTGGTAGATGGTACATTTGTACATTTGGACAATCCAAATACATACGCACCTAACATCATTGATATCATTGGCACAAACGTCCAAATTGGCGTGAATGAGTTAACTGTTATCTATGATGATAAAGATAATAAATTGAGTGAGCTTACATTTGAATGGGCAATTTTATCTGGTAATGGCGTAATTCAACCAACGGGTTCTGGTGAAACTGCAACATTAGAAATTCAAACAGATGGCATATATGAAATTCAATGCACAATTCGTGATGTGTATAACAACTTTTCATCATATTCTAAGCTATTTGAAATTCACAATTACGTCAATACATTACCAACTGATTTAAATACTGGTTCTGGAACGATTGATCTTAATTTAAATAACCCAGATGTTGATCTAAATAACTAACAAACAAGAATCAAGGAGATTATATGGCAACCATCTTACAAATTAGAAGAGGTACCGCTACCGAAGCTGCCGCATTTACTGGCTCACCGGGTGAGTTATTTGTTGATGCAACAAATTATAGATTGTATATTCATGATGGATCAACACAGGGTGGCCATCCAGTTGATACGACTTTAGATGGTCAAGCATTATCAGCACTAATTAATTCTAAACAAGATCGCTTAGTTAGTGGAACAAACATTAAGACTATCAATGGAACAACTTTATTGGGTTCTGGTAATATTGTATTAGCAAACGATGTAACATCCGTAAATGGCCAAACTGGTAATGTGTTATTGAATGTTCTACCAACAACACCGGCAGAATTACTAAATGGACTGTATCAGCAGCCACTAGATATCACTGCAACAAGCATTACTGATGGTGCATCACTAAAAGTAACATTTACAAGTTCGATTAATGCTCAAGCTGCTATTGATGATGAGACTCTGCATGCATTTGGTAAGTCAATTCATACAAATCCAAACTATCAATTATTCTTTGGTAATCAACCGCCACTGTCATTGCAATGGAACTTGCCAAACTTTGAATTAAATCGAACATTTGTATGCGTTGAATTAAACTTGTCAACAGAAGTTGATAATGGTGATGGAACATTTACATTGACTCCATCATTAGTTAAAGCTTCCATCCCAACCGATGTGCCTGGCCAATGGATGCAAATGGACGCAATACAATTGCAAGCAGCTATCGAAGGCAATAATGTTATGGGTCCTGACGGCGCAGGTGGCCAAGAAATTAAAATTTTTGGTACTCCACAATATGCAGCAATGGTTTCAGCAGAATTAACTAACATGCAATGTTTTTCTAAGTACACATCAATCATGCATCTAATTGCAGCATCACTAGGTGACTTCATCCAGTAATCTTTAAGCAGTCATGAAAAAAGGGAGCAATTGCTCCCTTTTCTTTTATCTAAAATTTTAGAAAATAATATTGCTCTTTGTCTCTACTTCAAGTCCTGTCGTAGCTTTAATATATGCCTTCTCTACTTCTGGAAATTCATCCAATGGAACAGTCCATAGAACATTCATAGGGTGAATTTGAACTGCTCCCGGGGCAGATGGTAAAATGTCCATGCAATATGGCATGACATTACCATTTTTAACCATATATGGCTTCTTAATAATAATTTCCGTACCATTCATTGTTGGTACAGTTTCCGTCTCTCCATAAATCATCTCGCCATTGATCAATTTGAAAAATCGCTTTCCTGCTTTCATGGTTTGAATTTTCTTCTCTTCTTCCATCTTTCTTTCCTTTTTAGTTATCCCAGCTTTCTTCCATTTCTGCTGCGCAAATAGGGCAATTTACACGTTTGTGTTTCTTGCACTTTTTACCTTTTAACGCATGCTTCTCATATCTTCTAACCATGTCCAACTTGTTATCAACAGTTGCAATATCGGCCGATGTTGTTTCTTCAGCCAAATCTTTAAGATAATTCTTGAATTTCATAGAATGTCCTTGTTGCGATATGCTAATTATATCAAAAAATATTTATATTATGACAGTTGTTGGCAAAATGCCAATGAATATTTTTCCTTGAGAAGTTTCAAGTAGTATTTTTCAAGACCCACATTAGTCGGTGTTTCAATGATGAGATCATCACCCTTTATGCATGTTGTGTTATGTGTATTTCTCGGAGCCTGAATGGCATAGATATCTACGCTTTTGATTTTATGTTCTTTCATCGTTTTGATGATCTTGTCATTAGTGCAATCAGCGCCTAGACCTCGTTTGTATTGACCCATGCGTGAGTAGAAACCTCCACCGCCGCCGGCTTTACCGACTTTTAGAACATCATTTCCGTGAACCATGAAATACACAACATCACCTAAATCTAACATTTCGCTTCTTGTTAAAGCATTATCAAATTCTATCTTGTCTTCATTTAATTTAAATGAGCCTAGATAGATTTGTTGTTTAATTGTCTCCAGCATCCATGATTTCCATAAAATATATAACTTTATTTATTAAAGATATATGCTAGTGCCGGACTTTCACCGGCGTGTTGTTTAAGCTAAACCTTTCTCAATTTTTGTCTTTTGAATAATTCCTGAAAATGATTCAAACATACGTGAACGATGTGGCAAAATAACCAAATGCGTTTTATACTTCGCACTAATTAAATTCTGTGCATTATTAATATCAAATGAACATTCAATTGGCTTAACAATCATTGTGCCAGATGGATCAGTTTGAATAATCGACGTTGTATAAATTTTTGTACCACTATCATCCATTGCCGGAACCTCGTCCTTAAGTCTTAATGGACGGAAGAATGGATTCTTATCAATTTCTTGGCGACCCATGCGTGACATTGATACGATTAGATCTAATGGTTCATATGCATTCTTATCTAAAATTTCCATCGCATATTCACGACGCTTTTGAGCAGACGTATGACCATCACCATCTTTTGGTTGATAACCAAAAGAATCATCTAACACGCCAGTGTTTGTACGAACGACTAGATAATCTTTTTTAATTTCCAGAACTTCTGTAATGAACTCTTCTGGTGGAACAACATCTTCAAAACGTTTACCATCTACAACTTGATCTCTATATTTGTCTGCAGTTTCCTGAGGCAGTGATGTTTCAATAATGAATAATTTGTCACCATCAGTAATTAATGTGCAGCCATCAAATTTTTCAGCTTTAATTATATCAACGGCTGTTTTAATATCTTTTGATTTTAGGGCTTTACGAATAACTTTACCATTACTTGACACTGGCTTGTTGTTAACTTCATTTTTACCCTTACCATCTTTTTTATCACTATGGTTGTTCAACGCTGAATTAACCATTGATAGATATGAGCCATCTTCCAAAACCGATACGCCTTCAGTCCAATCTGTTTCTGTGTCGATTAAGAAAAGTTGGGATGCTCCATGCTCGGAAACTGTATAACGACGAACCTTATAATCAGCATCATAAATTCTATCTCTGATCTTAGCTAGACGCCATTTTGCATCTTTTGTTGGTTTGCCCGTTTTCTTATCGCGAGGCAATTTCATTGCAACGGTAACACACATAATAGACCCCTATGTTTTATTTTAATTATTTATATCAGATCAACATTTCGGGTCTTTCATTAATCCATTCTACGAGTGGTCTTGTAATATTGATCAACTGATTGGCATCATACCTTGAATCCCTAGTCGTGGTGAGACGCTCAATAATGGATGAATTGCTTCCATTTGGCTTCACGTGCAACGAAACAGATTCAAATTCTTTGTATGGATATTTTAGATTTTGCAATACATGTTTGAATGTTGCGAGATCTTTTCCAGTATAGCATTTAAAATCTTCTAAACCATTTTTGTCAATCCAATTTATACAAAGAGATATCTCGTGTGGATAATTATCCATCGCTTCCCAGACAGTCATTTTACTTCGGGATATTCTAGCATAAGAAATTTTTAATTCTTTTATTTTGGCTGGCTCAACAACCATCAAACGCGCTAATTCCTGCATGACTACCTCACCTACAATTGGTGATAATAGCCATGCAAGAATTTTCTTAAATAAGCCAACTAGGAACATCTCGTTTTGTATATTTTGACTGTTGCTTTTTGGAACCAATGTAGTAGTTGCGATATGCCTGTACAGAATCTTCAGTTTTGTACTCGTCTGGCATCGCCTGTGGCATAATAGTCATGCCAATATCTTTGATATTTTTTGGAGGAGCACTTAGAATGTGTGCAAGTTTTGAATATGTTGCATGAACCTTACCATAACGATGTGTGTATTCGTTGCAAAGATTTGTGAACAAACGATATAGCCACATGTAGTTATCTTTTGATGTTCGAGTCCAAACGTTAGATGGATGATTAATGTGAGTAGCTTTATACAATGTACTTTCCATCACATCACTATCCATTTTCCAACGTTTGATTTTTCTTCCTGTACTTTGATCAATGTATTGTTCGCCATCAATTACTCGATGCGCAGTACTAAGAAGTTGTGCTGTTTCCAAAATCATCTTAACAACATGTTTGTCGTGGTGATATTCTGCAGCAAACCCAGGATCTTTGTCCAGGAAGAAAATATTCATTGCTTAGTCCTCGTAGTTGTCATTAAAGTCGTCATCAATGAAGTCTGATGGCTCATCATAATCTTCAACATAGTCTGGTTCAGGTTCGATAAAGTCATTTACCGAAACAAAATCCTTAATGTCGTCTTCACTTAGATATTCGCAAAATGCTTGAATCACGATGTCTTTATCAAGTGCACCATCTTCAATCATTTCTAAAAGTTTTGCCGTAATGTCACGTGCCATGTTGTTTCCTTTCGTTAATTGTATTATAACACAAAAAATTATTTTTGTAGATGATTTTTAACATAACCATCCAAAATTTTTGCCTTTCCTTCGGCCTGTGCAATCATTGTTGCCAGTACTCCACCAGTGTAACCACTTGTACCCTCGGCATCTTTATGTACGGTATATGTGCTACCGGAATGACCGTAGAAGTGAATTAGATCACCCTCTACTTCAATGCCTGAAACACCTGAATTCAAGCGCCAGTAATCACCATTAACATAACCACCTCGCCAGGTGCCAAAAACCTTAAGAAGTTTCTCACCATCCGGTAGTTCGATTTCAATTACTTTCCAGCAATCTGGGTTGTATGTGCTCATGAATTTACCACCTTTACGCAAATTGTTTTGTAGTAACCAGGAATTGTTTGGTAATTTTCCACAACCTGAACATGATCAGGATATGACTTCTTTAGTAGTTCTTTATCTTCATTTGAAGCATAAAAAATTGCATCAAAGAGAGCCTGTTTGAATGCATCGGAATTCCCGTTCATATAGTCAAAGAATTCAAATTCAACTGGTTCAGCAAAATACTCCATGTTTATTCCTTAGTTAAGATCTATAAATAATAACATAATACAGATTAAAAAGTGGAAGGAAAATGAGTCTCACACAAATTATTGATCAAGCCACCATAGATTATCTAAAGGCGAACAAGCAAGATATCACTATGGAATTGCTTGACGCGCTTAGAGAACATGGCAATGAAGGCAAACATCTAGCCCTCGAAATTCTCGATCTCCCAAAAGACAATGAACAATACTACTTGGATGCATTCGGAAATAGAATGTCATTCAATGGTAACCGCCGCCTAAAGAAAGCTTTCTCAAAATTATCATTGCACCCAATTCATGTTCAAGAACTTGAAAGATGTGCTAATGATATCCACTATTATAAAGACAATTACGTTAAAATTAAAACAAAAGCCGGTGTAAACTTTCCTGATCTTCGTTCATATCAAAATGAATTCATTGATAGCATCTTGCCAGATGAGAATGAAGACAACATTGGTTTGATGGGTCGTCAATCTGGTAAGTCAATTAGTACTGCTATTTATCTGAGCCATAAATTTAACTTTGGTAAAGACATCAACATTGGTATCGTTGGTAACAAAGGTAAACAAGCTGCTGAATTCTTGGCTAACACAAAAAATATCTTGATCGAACTTCCAGTATGGATGCAACAAGGCGTTAATGTTTGGAACAAGGGTAGTATTGAAAACGAGTCAAAGATGCGTATCTTGACTGACGTTCCAACATCAGATGCATTTCGTGGTTTTACGATCGCGATTCTAGTTGTTGATGAATGTGCCTTCATTAAAAGTACTGTTTGGGAAGAATTCGCTGATTCTATTTTCCCTTCTCAATCTGGTTTGGCTTGGAAGAAAAATATCGTCTTAAGTACCGCAAATGGTATGAACCATTTCTATCAAATGGTTAAGGGCGCCAGAGAAGATTCAAATGGCATGAATATCTTTGAGGTTAACTGGAGAGACGTACCACGCTATAATCCTGATGGCACACAAATGAAGCCAGAAGAATTCATGGAGAAAATTGTCAAGAAGCATGGCATCATTTACTTTAACCAGAACTATGCTAATGAATTCTTGGGTTCATCACATACATTGATTAGTTCTGATAAGCTTTCTAATATGAAAGAGGGTGAAGTTGAAAGAATCGCCGATGGCAAACTAAAAGTTTACCATGAACCACAACCTGGTCATAAGTATATTATGGCGGTCGATCCAGCTAAAGACGGTACCGATGCTTTTGCTGTTCAAATTGTTGACATCACCGATTTTAGATTTGTGCAGGCAGCTACAGCGCAATTGCAAATTGATTATTTATTGATGCCTGAATTTATTGATGAATGGGCTAGAGATTATAACAATGCGTATCTCATCATTGAAAATAATGAAGGTGCTGGCCAGTCAATTGCAGATCAAATGTATCAAACATACGAGTACGAAAATCTTCATTTTGATAAAGATGTTGGCCGCAATAAGAAAAAGAAATATCCAGGATTTAGAACGACATCAAAGACTCGCAAACAAATTCTTCAAACATTGAAGTTGTTTATCGAGAATGACAAGTTGGAAGTGAATGACAAGAAGACCATTAATGAATTCTATCAATTCATCTTAGTCAATGGGAAGTTTCAAGCAGATGATGGCGCACATGACGATATGATTATGTCATTGGCATTAATCTTTGTGCCATTCTGCAACACAAAGAACTTTGAGGATATGAAGGCTCTTGTTAAGAACTTGTATGATGACGACCTTCCAGAAGCCGAGAAGGTCGATTTCGGCGAGTTACTTACAATTGGGAGTTTTGATGATAGTTCTGATGAGGAATATATTCAAAAGAAAAATCAAGAAGTTTGGAATGGCCATGTAATTATCGATGGCGGGTCTGGAAATTATTGATTAAATTTTTCAGCTAAATATTTTAAGTAATAAAAATTACGGACTAGAACATCAAGACGTTCATCACGAATGTCTTTGATGTCCACTCCATTTTCTTTGTATTTACTAATTATTTTCCAGCCTTCCCATTTTGGGAATTCTTTGCGATTAATCCCGACATAGTTGTAATACAACTTGTCGGTCTTAATCACTATCGCATTGTAATATTCTTCAAACAAAATAACTTTCCTATTTTTATTATTATCTTTTTATTTATTTGAGAACATTAGGCGCCACGACGCACTTTCTTAATGTGACGACCTTTCTTAATAGCTGTTGCTCTTGATTTTTGATACATAGCAATACGCTTCTTATTGACACGGAAATATTTCTTGCGCTTGGCTTTATTTAAGCGATTTGCCTTTCTACGAGCGGCTAAACCTTTTCTTAATTCTGCTTTTGTCTTCTTGAAAAATTTACGCTTTTTGCGGTTCATGTTTTTACGTTTCATGATGCGGCCAACAGCTTCATCAATATCTTCTTCTTCATCATCTGATTCTTCGTCTGGTAATAGAAGATCGGCAATATCGGCATAAAATTCTGCACCCAATTCAGCAATCATTGCTTGTACATCTTCAAGGGTGAAGTCTTCATAATCATCTTCTGCAGTTTCTTCGTCATCGAAGAACTCGTTATACAAAACATATCCAAACAGATTAATTTCTTCTTCATCCATTTGGGACAATTCGTCATTGATGATTTTCAACAATTCTACTGATGATAATGTGTCAAGATCGACAACAATATCATCTTCTGATTGTTCGCTCAAAAAATCTTTAAATTTACCCATGTTATTCTCCAATGGTTTAATTTTATTTATACCTGAAAAGACAAAAGCCACCCGAAGGTGGCCAGTGTCCGAGAAGTGATATTATTTTGAACTAGTTAAAGATTATAAACCCCTAAGCAATAATGTCTAAAATAATATGATAGCGCCTAAGGAATTAGATGCCTAGTTCAGCGTATAGTTTATTAATATCATTGTCAAAAGGATCTTTCTTCTGAGAATCAGCATTCATGATCTTTTGGACGTCTTCTCTAACGATTGCTTTGACTTCTGAATTAGCGAAGTCTTCAGCGGCTTTCTGTTTTGTTGATGTTATGACCCCAAAGTCATCTTGAATAGACGCCTTAGGCACGGGTGTATCGAGTCCCAACGTAGCTTCGATATTCAGATCAACCTGACCTTGGATGAGCATATCACTGAACCGCATGTGTTCATAATCAATGTTCATTAACCAAGTATCAGTTCGACCAGCAAATCGATTCTTTGTAACCTTACAAACAATCTCTTTTCTTTCCTTCATTTCTTCGTTTTGAAGTAAGAACATCAAAAAGTCTGCAGTCATTACCGTTCCCATAGAGTCCGATACGTTCGAGTTATCTGCTTCGTCGATGTTGTTCGTTGCCGAACGGTTCAACTGCGAGGCAGAAATAATAGGTACATCCATCTTTTTAGCTGATGCTCTAGTTTCTTCAGCGATAGATTTGATGTAACTATACAAACCTGCTGATGGGCTCAGCAAGTCAGATTTCATAATACCAATGTAATCCACAAAGACTGCATCGAACTTAATGTTCTTTTCAATCCTAAATGATTCTACAAGGGCTTCCAACATTAGTGGTGTAAAACTACCTGATGGATAATCTTTAACAAAGAACTTACCGCATGAACCAGAAGTTTTCATTTTCTGATATGCTGATAAGATCATTTCTTTGGTTACGTGTGGGCGATCAAGTTTAGCAAGTTCACCTTCAGTTTTATTCAGATCAAGTAAACTATTAATTGGCAAATCCATTGCGTTAGCATGGACGCGTTTCATAATTTCTTTGTCAGCCATTTCCAATGAGATCAAGAGAATATTTTTGTTATCTTTGATCATGCCAGAAATAAGATCTGTCATCATTAGAGATTTACCAACACCTGACGCCGCAAGAATAATAGACAAAGTGCCTGGAAGAAAACCTGGGCCAAGTCGCTTATTTAGTTCTTTATGTTGAGTACGAATACCCATCATACGTTCACTATAGTACTTGATCATCTCATCAATATCATCGAAGTCCAAACCAAGATCGGTATCAATACTAATCTTTGCGCGTTCATCCATGATTTTCTGAGCTTTAAGTTTCAGATTATCATCTTTCTTCATTAGACCATCTGAGCCAATTTGCAATGCTTCCATATACATTGCGTCTTTAACCCAAGTCAATGTCTCATCACACAAAAATTCAATGTTTTGAACTTCATCCGTGGTGTTGATAGTTTGCAGCGATTTGATAATTTCGGCACGAATCTCGGCATTCGAAACATTCTTAACTTTTGCTACCAATTCGGTAAGTGTTGGAATGTTGTGATACTCACCGTAGTAGTCACGAATCAATCCGAAGAGTTCTTGATTGCCAATATCGACAAAATATTTCTTCTTTAAAATGGGCATTACTTTGCCAAAGAACTCGCCACTATGCGTTAGTTTCTTTAGCAAAATTGGTTCAAATTCATTCATCAACAGTCCTTCAATATTCGATTTCTTCTATTATAACCAGCGAATAGTTAAATAAAAAGCTCAGCATTCTTTTCTTTAGCGATTCTTCGTTGATCGGTTACAAGAAATACATCATAACTGAACCTATTGCATGATTGCTTGAGATCACGGCCATATGAACACGTAACTCCCTTAGGTGTCAATTTAGTAACTTTGCCAATGGACAATCCTTTGACGTAAGGTGGGTTAAATGCAATCCAATCACCCACTTGAATTTCTTGATGCATGCAATCTGTTGTCATATAAACTTCTCCGGTGCAATATCTTTAATAATTTCTTTGAATTCTTCTTCAGTGATACCATAATTAGCTTTAAGATAATCATTGAATGCGGATTGAAACCAAGCATTTAATTTCCAAGAAAAATCACCATCTTCAAGCAATGTCGCGTTGGTCCCATTAAATGACATCGTAATCATGTTGTTTCCTTTGTTGGTGGAACTTTAAATTTTGAAACTACATCCTTAATACATGTATCACAAATATCAAATGACCACGTTTGCCCATCTTGTTCTGAACCATAACTAAATTCAATATCAACTGGTGTGATATCTGTACAATCTGGATGTTTTGCAGCTTTCCCACAAGCATTGCAAATAATTTTTGGAAGTACTTTCTCTGGGTGTTTAGTAACACTCTTCTCTGTACGCATCATATCCCCTTAACTTATACGCAAATCTTTGTGATTGCGCCAGTAACTTTTTGAACTTCAGCCATGATTGCATTAAAGTCAACTTGACCTTTTACTTTATAAGTAAATGCATGCATGTGGCCGATGTTTTCAGTACCAGTTAATTCTAACCTAAGTTGATTTAATTGTTCAGCACTATATGGTGCATCTTGGTTGATTCGAACTTTTACGATGCCATAAGAATTTACACCAATGACGAAGTTCTTACCTTGGCGCATCTCACTAATGAGAATATGATTAAACCAATCTTGAACAAATGCTACAGTAATTTCACCGGCACGATGAATTAGATTGCGTTTTTCATAACTCTCAATCGCCTTCATTCGTTCGATATGTGTCTTGTTGACAGTATCGATATAATTACGTGGCAAAGCATAATTGCCTCTAACAATCTCATTCTTCATCCACTCGATATCCACGGACCAGAAATAGTCATTCATGTCTTGAGCCGTATCAAAGTGGATATTTTTATCTTGCCACAAGTCATACACGTCGATCAAATAAGTCAACTTATCAAGATTTTGATTTTGACCCTTGTTACCAAGATATTCATTGCACAATTTAGTGGCGCACTTTGTCTTATCCCAGACAACTTTCATCTTTGGAAATTCATCCCAAAACCCGTCGGCATATAGGTGATGGTCAATATGCGTGCTATGTGGAAATGCTTCATAGATTCGACGTAATGAATCTTTGTTATCACTGAATGAAACATCAGGCATTACGATGTGAGTGTTGCCATTTACTTTTTGATGATCAAGAATTTGATCAGTCAATTCCACAATATTTGCATAGTTTGTGTGGAAATATTTCTTTTTAATGTTTGGAAACTTAAATTCCAAGTTCAACATACAACCCAACGCATCCAAATCGTTATGCGTAAAAACGATCAATTCATCACTCATTCTCAACCTTTCTTTTTCAATTCATATTCTGTATAGATATTTACAATTTTCTGAAGTTCATCTTCAGAAATAAATTCCAAATATTCTTGTGCTTTCTCTTCACTGATCTTAAAATGATCAGCAACGAATTGCACCTTCTTTAATTTGTCAACCGATTCATTCTTTGGATATGGGATGAATTTGATTTTGCCAGCAAATGCGTTCTTAACCATGTAGTACTGATTTTCAATTGGAATATCAGAATATAGATTAATCATATTTGCCGCGCCAATTGCATGTGGCGAACCACTTAGCCACCGAGTAAAAATGAAAGATGGAATCTTTTGAATTTCTTCTGGTGTTGGGGTTTTCTTTGGATCTAAAGCCGATGTTAAAGTCTTAAACATTATAGGCAATTCTCTGGAAATAGTTGTTTGTATGCACCATATAATGCAGTAACATTAATGCAATCACGGGCGTACTTATCGGCTTTGTTGCCACTTTCGTTAATGCAACGAAGATAGCCTTTGCCGTCAATTCGCTTTACTGTAGCTTTCATCATAGTACCACTTGCTGGGAATGCAATAGTGTCACCAACCTTAACTGGTACTTCTAAATAATCAAATGCTTCCATATTTTTCCTTTAATGTATTATAACATTGGCTTCATTAATTTACCAGTCATCCAGTTCAGCCGTTTCTTTTTCCAGATCATATTTCAGTGGCGCAACCATTAAGTCAAGTGGCTTCATAAAATTCTTTTCAAATTGCGTGTCATAGTCAACACAATTGAATTTTTTAATTTCATTCACAAAGCTATCATTTGTGTATGCGATAATTTCTGTGCCAAAGACATTTGGTGTTTGTAAGAAGATTCGCTTACACTTATCACCAGCTTGGATTGGCGCATACTTATCTTCAAGTCCATTTTCCTTGATGTACTTATTATGCATAAGTGCCGCACGACTTCCAAATGGAATGCCTTTTTCACCAAGCACATAATCAATACGAGAAACAGATCCAACACCAGCGATTTGATTTAGATCAACTTGTGTAAATTCGTTCTTAATTGTTTTGATCCAGTTACGAAGATCATTCTCATCCTTATCAAGGATATGTGGAATCGCTGCTTTTAAATACTTTTTAGACCAAGGTGGTGTACTTGACTTGATGATCTCGAGACCCATGACTTTAATTTTTGGGGCGTCATCAGGATAGCGGGTACCTTCTGAGTCTCGTACACGCGCATAGTATTTTTTCTTTGCTGTGAACACAGCAGCATCGGCAATGATTTCACGTTCGGCTCCAATCTTGTCTTTGTTGTATGCATTAAGTTGTTTTGCAAAATCTTCGATTGTCTTTTCAATCGTTGGTTGAATTACTTTCTTTTCAAATTTGTCTGCCCATTCAACATAATCATTGATTGGGAGACCAGGATTTTGTTCAATATACTTATTGACAAATGGTTCGATGTGGTAATACACGGAGTCAGTATCACCATAGATGATGTATGGTTTTTCTTGTGGTAGTAGACCTTGGAGTGTTTCCTCGATATACTTTGCCAGTTTCTGAATGAAGAAACGACCATTGCCTGTAATTGCGGCAGCCATTGATTCATTAAACAATGGAAACCACTTATTAGCCATAGCGCCATAAAGTGAGTTGATCATTGTCTTTTCAACCAACTGGCGAGTGTTGTATAACGACTCACCATTTTCGGCTAAAGCAAGTAAACCCTCAAGTTCATCATCAGATAAATTTTTTAATTCATCTTCGGTATATTCAAGTACGTCTTTAGTCATCATTATCCACTTTCATTTTTCTAATTATACCAAGCACATACTTAAGTTGTTGTGTCTTTCTTTCTTGTGCAGTCTTTGTGTCATAACAATCAACACAGAATTCAATGAGTTTCTTAGTGCCACGATGGACATAGAACTCAGTTTCGGGTTTATCTTTATGACAGCAATAACAGAATCGTGGTTTATTTGTTGTACCTTTAGCCATGACGTTCTTTCAAAATTTTCTTAATTAAGATCTTGCGTTGCTCATATTTGAACATGGTTTTCTTAGCTGCTTTACGCGAATCATAGATGTCTTGCACCATTTCTGGAACCATGCCAAGTTTTTCTTTACTAAACACCGCACCATTGATACCAAGCGTTAGATTATGTTCATTCAATAGTGATGTTGTTGCTTCCCAAACTTCTGGTGCAAGTGTTAAGCGATTTTCTTCATTTTGATCATTGAAGTATTGTAACACAATATCACGTAGTTGTGGCGGAAGTTTATGCTTAGGTACGAATGTTTCAGGTGACATGTTGAAACCAACCATACCAAGTAGTGGGTACATAGAGTTAACGTCAGCTGACACAACCCATTTATGTTTGCCCGCATTTGGATCACGAACAAAACCACCAACGACGTGTGGATCTGGGAACTCTTGTCGCATAGGCATGACTTGCATATTCTTGATTGATTTATTCAAGATATATTGTGACCAAGGTTTTACCGTACCCATTGAATCACCAATTTGAACACCCATCTTTTCAGCAATCATACCCATAAGAACAGTGAAGTTCTGAGCTTCATCGATACGCTTAATTAGGTATGTATCGGTTGCGCCATAATAAACGAATTCAGAATGAGCGAGTTCTTTAACCTCATCCCAATCGCCGGCAATAGCTGCTTTGTAGATTAATGAATTTTTCTGTTCTTCGGTTGGGTTCTCAGGAATGATGTACTTACCTGTATAAAAGTCATCAAACCCAGCATATTCTGAGTGTGCAACTTTGTTTTCGCCAAGTTCATGTTCAGCCACAGAATCCAATGAGTAAGATGGCATTGGGTGGAAAGTGAACTTTTTGTAAACATCCATTAAGTCAATCCAGAAGTGTCCATCAGCCGAAAGACTAAATTCTAGTTTGCCTTGGAATTCATTTTCATTGTATGTCACTTTGCCGTAATTTGATAGACGGCCGGTGTCCATGCCTAGATTTTTTAGACGATTGTAAATGTATGGATAGTCAAAGCCCATACCATTCCACGCATAAATGACCAATGGATCTAGTTTCTTAAAGATGTTCAAGAATGTGTCAAGTAGATGAAATTCATCGTTGCACTTAACATATTTAACTGGAAACTTAAACACATACAAATTCTGATGCTTCCATTCACGAAGACCAAGAATGAACATAGTCTTTGCTTCGGAATCATAGAACTGCATTAGTGAGATTGGTTCGAGAGCTTTTTCTGGTACAGGGAAGCCGGTTGAACAAGTACCTACGCGCGTTTCAATGTCGAGGTACCAAACACGAGGGGAGTTATTATAACCGTGCTCTTTACCCCAATAATTATCACGAATGTTTCGGTACATTGGGTCAAGAAAGCCGTATTGGTCACGACCTTGCTTAGCATTGCCTTGCTTCTTATCGAGCTTGATTGATTCATCAAGGATGTATGTGTACAACCCACGTGAGCTTGGTTCATACCACTCATAAGGAAGATCAATCTGCTTCTTAACAGATCGACCCAATTGAGTGTCGTATGCTCGTTCAAAAAAGTTATAACCGTCGCGCCAAGTGGCTTCAAATAATTTCATACACATCCTTCCATTCGATCTAATAATTATACCATCAATTAGATTAACAATTCTGGGTTCGTTCGTTTAAGTTCTTCGACAACTTCATGTGATGCTTTGTACTTCATATACAAATGTAGGAATTCCTGTGATTCCTTTTCATCGGCTTTCTCCCACTTGATTTCCCAGTCTCCTGGGTAACCCGTGGGATAGCGATTTTTCTTCATCAAGACCATCCCACGGATAGTCTTTTTAAAGTAAAAATTCATTGAACTCATATGCCAATTTTCTTAGCGCGACCAGCTTTGAGAACTTTACTAATACCATCTTCTTTTAGGTAAGATGATGTTGCAGTCTCGATTCGAGTGTTCAATCGTTTGGCGATTTCAGAACCAAGCTCAGCTGGTAGAATTTCATGAGTGTGGAATACTAAATCAAAGTCTTCCTCAGTCAAATCATTATCTTTCCAGATATCCAACGCTTCTTGCTTATCAAGCTGGCGAAGCTCAAGAATATCAAATAGACGACCTTTACGCAATAGAGCACTATCAATATCATCATACTTTTGGTTTGTTGTGATGATGAACTTTGTCTTGAACTTCTCAACGCCATCAGTAAATGATAGGAATTGATTTAGGAAGTCATTTTTCTTTTGATCTTCTGATGTTGTTACTTCTGAATCGCGCTTTGTTAGCATATAATCCAAGTCATCAATAATACAAATGTCTGCTTGCATCTTTGCTAGTTCGCGCCAGAACTTATCATTTACAAGAACATCTGTACTCTTCACATACACAACAGTAATGAACTGGTTGTCCAATGCTGGATTTTCTGCAATCTTGTCATAAGGCAACTTATCAGGATGTTTGAAAGCATGCTTAAGAGCCAATGTTGACATTTTTGACTTACCCAAACCTGGCTCACCAACCAACAATAGAATGTTTTCAGCGCCAGTAAAGAATTGATCGAACATAATTGTCGTATCAATGTATGGGTAGTACTTTTCCGAAATGTAATTCAACTCATCGGACTTGATCTGTTTTGAACTATCATCAAGATGTCCATTATTCATGAAATAACTATGCATGAATAGTTCAGTCGTGTCATCAGCATCCTCATACTTAATAACAGCATTCCATGCTTTTTGAGCAATTTCCTCTGAGACGCAGAAGACTGAGCCATAGACTTCGACTGAGTTGCCACGAATGTACATGCGAATCTTATCGCCTTTGTACTTTTTAAAGACGCTGTTCTTGTTGCGACCATAGTCGAACTCAACGATTGTTGGATCAATCGCCATGATGTCCTTTGCTAAGGACTTGAACTCGTGTGTCTTTAACGAAAAGTCTTCGATTGGAAACCTAAATCCATCTTCCAAGTCCTGCGCCGAAAGAATAGCATCATCAACGCTTACATCATCAGCTGAATGGGTGATTACTAATTGTGCGTTACTAATCATTTAGTCTCCTTTTTCTTTGGTTTTGGTTTTGCCATTTCTTCTTTGTATGATTCAACTCCAATACGAATCAATGTACCAAGCAATTGTGCTAGTGACACTGGCCAAAATGCACTTTGAATCACATCGTCAATGTTAATTTGTTTCCCTTGATAACCACCAATCACGGCATTCAATACAAGAACAAAAAGCGCTACACTAAAGTAAAAATTAATTATAGCTAGAATTTCCATTTATACTCCTTTAATTTTCATTAATTCTGTTAGACATGCAGCCAAGTTAAGATTTTTATCACGTACAGAGTCAGACATATGTTGGTATTTCGCAATGATTAGAACAACGTTGGGATAGTTCTGTGGTGCGAAATACTTTGCTGCATTGTTGTACAAATAAGTGTACATATTATCTGGGCCGTTAAGTTTATTGACCTCTGTAATCATCTCAGTATATGATGATGGATTAACCCATTGCATTACCTTGTCAAAAACATTTACGTCGTCAAGTTCGCTTTCGGAGACTTTAAATACTCCATCTTTGGAGAACTTTTGCAAGGCTCCGACCATTGATCGAATACGAGGATAATAAGTATTAATGACAGGAACAAGAGCTTTCGGATCATATTGTACTTTCTCATTTTCTAAAATAAACTTCAGACGTTCAAAGATTGGCTTTACCATTTCTTCTTTGCTGAATGCATTGAAGTCATATACTTCTAAACGATCTAGCAAAGGCTGAATAATCTTTTCTTTGTAGTTGCCAGTAAAGATGAAGCGACAGTTAGCAGAGAATTCATCGATGAATCCACGGAATGCGGCTTGACCATCTTTAGAGAAGTGGTCGAACTCATCCATGACAACGATCTTAATGTTGTCGTCAAAGCTTGATTGAGATGCGAATTTACCGACCTTGCCACGAAGGACGTCAATGCCCTTTTCCATGGAAGCGTTAATCCATAGTGCTTCACCACCAATTTCTTTAATGATGGCATGTGCTGTACTTGACTTACCTGTACCTGGGTTTGAACTAAACAAACCAATATTTGGAATGTCTTGTGTTTTTACATATGTTTGGAGTTTTGTTTTGATTTCTTGTGGAATCACAAGATCATCAATGCATGCTGGCTTATAGCGCTCATACCAAACTGATTTTGAACTATCAATAATTTTCATTTCTATCTTTCTTAAACTTCCATCGGTTGTAGATCAACTCTCCTGGTTAGATAACCTTTGTCGATCTGACGTTGCAATTCTTGGTAACCCTCATAGAAGAATGCGAATTTACCATTGTCCGTACCCTCAAATGCAATCTTTCTTGCTTCACTGTAATTTTCAGCATAGATCGCAGAATAACAGCCAAGTAGATTATTACCATAAGTGATGAAGAAGAATTCCATCATCTAACCTTTCAAATTTATTTATCGAATGAAAATTATACCATGCACGCATTTAACTAAAATTGTACAGTCCCATTGCATTAATGAAACTAAAAATGATGTTCATAACCATTAAGTTAGTTTGTTTTGTGCGGTATGCATAGACTATCCATGCCAATGAACTTGTTAAGAACAATGTGTAACCAACATGGAAAAGGCCGATGTTAGCGGCAACAATAACTGCGCCAATAACACCGGCCCAAAGTCCTATTGAACTTAGAACTTTATTGAGCATTTTATGCTCGGAATGGAAGTTTTGCCAAGAGGCAAGCACCCTTTTCAGTTACTTCGTATGACTTGTTGAAGCTATTATACTTCAAGATGCCATGGTCCATCCAGCCACGCATATAGCATGAGTAGTAACCACGAAGTTGACGACGGGATCCAATTTTACCAAGAACTTTGGTTACGAGTTCATACTTGGAAACACTGCCATTGTCTACGATATAACGTAGCATTTTGTGGCCTTGAGAACCAATTTTGATTTTTGAACCATCTGCGGTATAGATCGAGAACATTTTCTTTCCTTTCGGTTTGATTAAAAATTTAATTATATCACAAAAACGTTTAACTTTTCTTGATACCAATGAAGTACTTTAAACGTTTTGCAACTTCCTTAGTGACTTTGACATAGTTGTAAGATTGGTAGAAGTCCATGAATTCACCATTTGCCTTACCACGAATGCGAATTGTTTTGCCATCTGGTTGAATGATGACATCTTCAATAACATCAAAAAGATCAACGATATCAAGATAGTACATATGAGTTCCTTTGTTTACGTAAAATAATTATACCACAAATTTTTGTCTTTGCACACGTTTTACAAATTATTTTTGATAAACTTCGGACTTTGAAGTTCCTTCTTTTGCTTCCTTGATGGTATCAAAACCACGAACTCCACAAGATGGATCGTCCTTGAAGTACCAACCATTTTTCAGAGTAACAATGATACCTTGATCTAGATCGCGTTCATCATCGACAAAAGCGATCCAATTTCGATTAGCTGCAAATTTCATGTGAGCTCCTTGAAGTATAGATATATTATACCACAAATTTCCTCACATGTACATATTTTAATTATTTTTTGTAAGTTAGATTGCCTTCACCGAGGATAGCGCCAATGGCAATTGCCAAAATGCCGCCACCCATCATTTTTAGCCACAATACGAATGCACCCCATGCTGCAAGTGCAAGAGTCGTATTGAATGCCCAGTCATAGAGACCAATGCCAATCGCTGTAAGGTTAGCTGCAATCATAGATACAAACCCAATGATTACAAGAATATAACCAACTAAAAGCTTAAATTCACGCATTTTTAATCCTTCTTAAAGTTATCAGGAGTTAGTGTTTCAAGAGCATAACGCTCAAAGTATTGATCACCAGGATTGCCTTGCTTCTTATCACAGATTGCTTTATCAGCGGCATCCAACTTACCATATCGAACGAAGTCACCATCTTTGTTCAAACCCTTGCGAAGTTCAATAACATCAAAAGCACCCTTCAAACAATCTTCAGCATTCATACCAACTGTCTTTGCCAAGTTGATCAATGTTACGATTGTATCACCAATCGCATCTGAAACTTCAGGCATATCACCATTATTATGTGCGTCATGGATTTCCACAACTTCTTGTAGAACTCGTTGGTATTGACGTTGGAATGACGCGCTACCGATACCACGGATTGCACCCCATTGACGAACATCTTCAAATTGCTTAATCATAATCTTTCCTTTTCTAAATGTTTATTGTATTTATGTTTCTATTAATTTTCGATCAAAATAGAGATAATAATTTTTGCCATCAACATAATAGGCTATCATGCGTTTGGATCTATTCCAAGATGATTTTTTAAGTCTTGCAAATTGCTCATCAAGATATTTCTTTGTTCCCGTCTTTACTTCGGTGATTAAACCGTCGTGATCGATAAGATCATGAAATTTATCTTCACAATCAATAAATCCTTTTTTCACAATAAGATAATGTTCAGCATAGTGGCCTTGGATACATGACGCCCAGATTTGTTCTTCTGTTCGATGAGAATTTTTTGGATTTTCCATGATTGCTGTTGCTTCTTCTGTAGCTCTAGCTTTTATCACGTCATAGTCAAAATCATCGGTACTAAAATCTGGAAGCACCTCGACCGGCTCCTCATAGTCCGGATCAAAAAGGCGGCCGATTTGTTCGGCTCCATAAAGTCGAATTAGCTCATGATTAGTGAGCCAATTCTTTCCAAATTTACTTGCTGCCCATCTAGCAAACCCTTCTGGGTTGTAGATTATTTCATTCACTTAACACCTAGTCCCTCCGACTTCAATTGCATCATAAACATAATGCGAGTCAATTCAGCTTTGGAATTAACGATCGCGATACTTTGACGAATCTTAGTATATTGCGGATCGTTAGTTTCCTTCATCCATGTTAGAAGTTGTTCTTTTTGCTCTGGCAAAGAAGAAATAGCTTCGATTTGAAGACGAACTTCGTTGTTGAATTTTTTATGTTTAGCCATTTTGAAAATCCTTTTAAGTTACGGTAGAATAATTATACCATGCTTTTTAGTATTTGTAAACGGTTTTCTTAAAAAATTTACCAATTTTCAACAATTTTTGGTTCGTCAATTCGCTTTTTAGTATTGTCCTGCTTAACGAATACTTCGGTACTAATCTGGAGTTCACCATTCAGGTACTTTTTAATGTTGTTACCAATGTATGTCGCAGTTTTGACAGGAACGTTCTGTGAAATTTGAGTCCAATTCTTTTCAGGATTGACCAAGTTAAAATCATGTGGATGACCCATCAACCATAAAAGTTCACGGACCGTATAACCACGTTCATATTTTGGTTGCAACATTCTGTTTGCGGCTTTATTAACTACCGCATTCATATATCGACCTTGGTGGGTGATGAATGTTGAACTATCCCAGAAGTTCTTTCCTTCCTTTGTCTTTGCTAAACAATGTTCTGAAAGTTTCTTAGATTTCTCATCACCCTTCTTGTCAAAATACTCGATAGCCTTTTCAAAGCCAATCGCTTGGGTAAGTTGTAATGATGTCCAAGTAGATTTTTTATCATTTGGATCAATCACCTTGATTGCTTCCATCATTGTTGATTTGCCGGTGTGATGTAGCACAAAATAGTAAAATGGATCTTTGGCATTCTCATCAATTACGAATTGATCAGTTGCTGATTCCGGAATCATATCCAAGTAATCCGTCAACAATGGAAAATCTTTTTCCTCGTACTCAAAATAACCTGGGTTACCATCACGATAGAACATGATGAACGTTCGTGAACGTGATTGTGGAATACCATGAAATAGTGTATCAGTCTTTAGCAATTGTGTCGTGTACTTGAATGAATCAGCAATTTCACGAATACGATTGATGGTGTCTTCACCGGACTTAGTATATGCTGCAGGTGCATTCTCGTATACTACTACGCGTGCGCGCATGCGCATACCTAGTTTAGTCAAGTTGTACATGTTTTGATTTTGATCATTATCAGCATCACCACGCTTTTTAGAACCACTCTTTGAAGCGTTCATTTGAGATAAGCCTGCGCATACTGCCACATGCATTAATACATCAACGTCCTGACAAAGTTGTTCATACAATTGTTTGTCGGCATCAGTTTTGAAAGTCTCATAATCGACTTCCATGTTAATGACTGGAATGCCTGGACGATATTGAATGTAATGCTCATCGTTGCTAAAGCCAGCAGTGATGATCGCTGTTGGTGGACAACCAAATGCATCTTGAAAGCCAATTGGCATACCACCACAAAGGGGTTGGGCGACAACCCATTTAATTTTACCACTCATCGCCTAACGCCTCCGTATTTTTGATTTCATAAATTTCACGTTTCTTCTTAACGTAATATGAATATTCTTTATTATTGCAATCCTTCACGTTGAAAGAGCAAGCATTGTCTGGCAATGCGTTCATCATGGACATGAAGTTTTCAAAACCTTGTTCGCCATGAGTCTTAGTAATCAATTGTTCAAATGAAAGCTTGTTTGCTTCTTTTCCAATTTCCTGAATTTCTTTGATGAATTCTGGAACTACGATATTTGAACTTACTTCACGGAATACGAATTCTTTTCCATTCTTGACATAAGTCTCATATAGTTCTTTGTTGTTCGAGATTTCAACCATTTGCTCATAAACGTCTGATAAGTCATCGGCTTCTGACCATAGTGCGATCTTATCATTGTCGATGTATCGCTTTCCTGTGCTGTCGACGTTGTTCTCGCCGTAGTGTTTGTCAAAGATTGGGATAGTGCCATTGATGAAAATCTCCATTTGAGAATATTCCATACGATCACCATAATTCTGAGGTTCGCGTGGAAGTGTAAAACCACTATAACCAAACATGGCTTTTGACATTAATTCTTGACCAACTTCATATGGGTATGGGCCAAATACGGTGTGTGTCTCAATGTCTTTTTGCCAGTTATTGAAGTTGCCAGCATAGACGCAATTTGGATGGTCAATGATATCGCCTTTAGCTCCGATTGAACGTTCGATACCAATTAGACGACCTTTGAATTGATTATTTGGAATATCCAAGAAATTCAATACGCGACGTGGACCCTTCATTGAAGTCCAGCGACCAGCATATAGTACCATCTTTTCTTTTTGCTCGAATGGCACCGACTTGTAATTAATAGTCATTGGCATGCGGAATCGACGAATGCGATCTGCTTTATGTGTCAAGATATTCTTAACTGCCATAGCATAATCAGTGATGGTACTAAAATTGTAAGTCTGATCACATTGGTTAGCGATAGCGATATGCATAGGAATGCGCTCATAGTTCGCCTTCTTAATTTCGTGCATCATAGCTACGGTGATTGGCTTATTGACCTTCATCAACATGTCAAAGAAGAATGACTTGATTGTCGAAGGTTTATTGCTATTACCAGGATAGGAATTGAAGATAACGATATCATAATTCTCATCAAGAATCTTAGCAGTCTTAGCCATGTCTTCTGGTAGAAAATCAATAGCTTCTTTGACATGGCCACCACTACGTGTGAATGACTTTTCTTTTAAATTATAAATGTCAAGTGTATCTTTATAAAAATCTTTAAATACTGCAGCGTATTTTTCAACGCCGCAACCATCTAAGCCTTTACCAAAAACGATTGCGATCTTCATGTTTATCCTAATAATTTGTTGATTTCAGTGGAAATTATATCATTCTCATTCTTAAGAAATTCATCGATCTTAAAGAGCTTTCTAAGTTCTGCAAGAATTTCCAAGCGATGTTGATCATTATCATTAAAGTACTTAATTCTGTCATCAATGTCTTTTGAATTTCTTACCAGTAATTCCTTTTGAATATGTTCAGGAATTTGTAAGAATGATGGGTCATACTTCTCATCTAAGAATGGAAGAATATCCTTTGATACGTAAAGAACCGGCTTAAAATTCAATGAATCAAATGTCGATACACATCTAAAAACGATACCGTACTTGAATTTTTCCATTTGCTTATATAAGTCAAGTGATGTCACGCCTGGTTTGTAATTTTTATGATTCGTGACTTGTTCAAGAAGTTCTGATTGATTTTCTTCCAAGTAATCCGTATGACGCTTATTGCTCTTTGTGAAATTATTTCGTACCATTGGGATGAAATATGAACACTTTGGAGACTTAATATCTTTTAAGAATGTTGGCCAAACTGTACTTCTAAATCCAGTGTCATGAAAGATTGTACCACCAAAGAACATATTGTGTGTCTTTTTAGATGGCTCATCCCAATCATCGATAAACTTTGGATCATAAAGCAAGTGTTGAAATTGTGAAATTGGAAACTTCATGAAGTCGCGAGTTCCACGTTTATCATCTTCAAAATAACACAACTTTAATGGGATATTATTTGAACTAAAAATGAATGACGAGAATGCTGGATCAATAATGAATGCGATCACATTTTTCTTTAGAATTTTCTCTTTATGCATGAAGAGAATCAAATAATTGAAATATGCACTTACCTTTGTTGAGAAAGCAAGTGGAGAAATTTCCATGAAGATGTCTTCGCCAAACTTTTGATTGTATTCATTGATCTGATCAATAATAACTTGATCATCACCAACATAATCGAAGTATTCATGCTTTAGTTCATGTAAGTCTTCATTAATTGATTTTGGAAAGTATGGGCGTGATGGTAATCTGAAACCAAAGTCGGTTCCAAGAATAATGTTGTCCACGCTCTTTAGATCTTTAAATGCTCTTTGAAAAGATTCATGAACTAATCTTGAATTATCTTCATGCGCATTTGGATTATCTTTCTTACGCCAGAGTCCATCAGAAAACGCACCATTGAAGGCATAATAATTATCTTCCAATCCGCAACTTGTGCCAATTGTGATGACATTATAAGTGTCCTTCAATTTGTCCTTGATGTATCGGGCTGTGCCATAGGTGTTTGTATATTCTGATTGATCACCTTTGTCAACAAACACTATGGTCTTCTTTTTAGGGTCTAAGATTAGTTTCCCTTGTAGTTCAAATATTTCCTTCATATCGGTCCTTTGCCATTTGATAGATAACCTTAAAGATATCGTAATAAATCTTTTGGTTATTTATGTTATGAGAATGGAGAGGAATCATGCTCAAGAATAAACTTGCCGTCAACATAAAGATGTAAGTGATTTCATCATTACTATATAGACTTTGCAACTTTGTCATGAAAAGATCTTTAATCTCATCCTTCCCGTTATTGTATAATTTATACGAATCGCCTTCCTTCACATAGAGTTCGGCATCCACAAAGTCATAATCAAACAGGATGGAATGGCAAATCTTAGCAACCTCATAATAGTGGTCGCCAAATAATTCACCACGTGGATCAATCATAATAATGTTGTTGCCTTGAAAATCATACAACAAATTACTAAAACAGAAGTCACCATGCATTAGTGCTGGTCGTGGTCTTTGTGAAACTAGTTCACTTTCCAAATCTTCAATGAATTCGTTAACCAACTTATTCTCAATTGGGATAGCAATTTCTGATACGCGTGATTTAGTCTTTGAAAGAACAGATTTCATGAACGTGTTCTTTTGACCATAAGACTCCATAGACTTTAATGTGTTAAAAAGCCCATTGAAAATATTATCCCAGGTTTCTGGCGTTGAGTCCAAGAAGAGATAAACTTCACGCAAAGACGGAGCTTTAATTTTTTCCATCTTGTACCACGTGCGTGATGCAAATAAATCTTTACCAAAGATTCTAGGAGTGTGAACCGCGATATCATCTGGTAGGTTCATGAACCAGTTGTATTCTTTAATCAACTTTTCACGTTCCTGCTCACTTGACTTCGTAATGAATGGTCCATCAACAGCAATGTCATTAAATGAACGACTAATCTTCACGGAACGATTTTCTAGGTATTCTTCAAGAGTACCAAAGTCGATCATAGCAAGATCAATCGTACTCATATACTTATCATCCGATGTCCATTGTAACGTAGTGCTTAATTGGAATTCACCAGCGATTTTATATGAGTCATCACTTAGTTGATTTGTTAGCATCTGGAATAATTTCTTTGAACTAACAAAATGATATACACCACTAACAGAAAGATTTGTGTCAGGACGATCTTGTGGTTTGTCAAGAAACTTTACACAATAACCATCAGCATCAGTTTCAACCATACACCAACGAGAATAATCTGGCACTTCCTTAACGGAGATAAAGTTGGATTTGAACATATCGCTAGGGATATCATCCTGTACGACCAAATCACCCAGAAGAATGAGAACATTCTCATCTTCATCCGTTTTATCTTCCGCCGCCAATACCGCGCCAGCTAAACCATTACGTTCTTCTTGACGGCAGATTGTCACATTCTTATTGTAGAATTTTAGAATATCTTTGACTGTATCTTCTGCATGATTTAGCACTACACGGACTTCTGTGCACCCGTGCTTTTCCAGCCACTCGATCTGGTGAATAAGAATTGGCTTTTCTTTGTAAGGCAAAATAGTCTTGCTATAGTGATTGCCTAATTCTTTAAATCTTACGCCGCGACCAGCGGCTGGAATAATTCCTAACATTATAGTCCTTCTAATAGGTGTAGTTCAAACGGTCTAACCGCTTTATCATCAATATAGATTATACCGTATGGTTTATTAAAATCTAAGCGATCATACTTGACACCATTACGAATTAGCCATTCGGTAATGACTGGGCGGTACTTCTTATCAGCATCTTGTCTATTTGCCGCAGAAAGATGGCCTCGTGCGGTATAGATATGAATAAGATATCCCTTATCATGTAGATCGTTTAATTTATTTATGAGTCTGACATTTGGTGTTCCATTTTTGATGTCGGACTTATCATGATCTGGATGTAAGCATAATGTGTCATCGAAATCAACGATAACTAATTTTTCATAATTCATTATACTGTCCTGTGTAATGAACCGAAAGTCAGAGAAACTTTAATTTCCTTTGAACGAATTTCTTTCATCAAACTGTCGGTTACTTCTTCATAACCTTTTACATCTCGCAACTTTTCAAGATGAACGATCAGATCCGTTGGAAGATTTGAAATAAATTCAAAATCTGCCGGCAAAGCGCCATCGATATCTGAACTACGGAAGTACACATTCAAATAAATCTTATCACGAACCAAAATTTGAATCGTGCTGATACAGTCTGCGCTTACGGCAACTAAACGACGAGTGTCAGAAATATCAACTTTGCTGTAGTATTTGATTTCTTGAAGTCGAGTAAATAGTTGATGCTTTAAGAAATTATGAAAATGCAACTCATTCTTTTTGCGCTGAATCAATTTGTCATTTAGATATTCGTTCCAAATGGCTACACCATAGTCACTCAAATGAACAAAGTTGTCAAACTCCATTTGATATGTGCAAGCGCAAAGTTCTTTGGTATCACCAAGATCGGCGTACATTTGTTTTATTAAGTCGTGCATAGATATTCCTTACATTCTTTTAGTTTTTCTTCAATAAACTTTGGATCGTTTATTTGTCTATTTAGCGGTGATGGGTGTGGCAATTTGAAATGTGTAATTCCAAGTTTAGAAAGTGCATGTGATGCAAAATTACCCAACGCAATAATCTTATCATAACCAGTGGTTACTTCATTAATATGGTCGTAGTCAGGTGTTGGTGTAAAATTATTTCCACGAATTAAACATGCATTTGTAAAATGAAAAGTTTCAACATCTACCGCGTTCATCCAATCCGCCAATCTATCCATCGTACTCCCACGCTTAATATCTGTAGGAGTAGATGGATTTTGACCCATCACTAAGATTTTCATACGACCAAATCTTCAATCATTTGGAAGTGTCGTTCGTAAACGTGAAGGTTTGATGCTGTCCAAATTAGATCACCAACTTCAACATTCAACGCTTTAGCAAGTTTAGTCTGTACATGACGAGCCCAAGCATAATCATTATTGTAACCAAACACCGAATCGTTTGAGCGCATGATGTAATGTGAAATTAATTTGCCATCACGAATAAAGAATGAATTAGCGAATGTGCACATAAAGTCATTCATACCATCTTTATTAAAATCGGTATGCATGGATGGTCGATTGTAGATCATTGTCGCACGACGAGAATCGGGATTATTCTTTAGTTCTTGCAAAACATGAGAATATTGATAACCATTTTCCGGAGTGTAGATACACCAGCCATAATTGGAATTAATCTTACCATCTTTTGATGAGACAGCTTCCCAGATTGCAGGAGTTTTACCAGGAATGTCTTTAACGTAAAGACTCATGGATTCATACCACGCCAATTCACGTTCAATGTATTCATACGCCGGTGTACGAACAATGTAATCTTCATCAGCAATGAATGTAGCGCCAAGAATCTCAATAGTCTTGGCACCAGTGCGATCAATGGTAAATTCTTTATTTTCGTAAGCAGTCTTAAACATCTTACGAATGTCGTGTACTTTTAGTTGTGTATTAATCATCCAATTCCTTTCATATTTTGTTCAATGTATCCGGCAACTGCAGCCAATACTCGTTTTTCATCATGATTTTGAATATTGATTAGTAGTTTATGTTTAATGTTGCTTGCGCCTGCCGCATTCATAAAATTGGCGATTTCAACATGTTTTGTGCTTATGTCTGTGCTGAATGACAGTCCATCATCACGTGCGATCAAATTTTCTGGATTGTCAACCAGCGTGATTAATAGCAAATTATTCCAGACATCAAGAATATTCATATATTTCTTTTCAATATCAAGAACATATTCGCCGTCATATCCACGATAGATTGGACCGTAGACCATCTCACCAAGATGTGAACGATCAAAAATGATACCAGAATAACCATACTTCATTTGGTTAACCATGATATCAAACATTTGTGTGTATAGATGTTTACTGTATGAAATTACAGCTTCTGGCGATTCCTGACGAACATTTGAGTAATGCATCGTATGGAATGGCATATCATTGTAATAATTTTTTAGATTCTGAATCAATGTCGACTTGCCAACATTATCAGGACCTTCAACAATGATGAATAAATTACGAGGTAGCATATCTTTCCTTTACTAATTTGACTATTGTACCAAGTACATAGTTAATTTATCGGCGACGGTTAGATTGAATCTCGTGTGACATGCGCATGTCAGACAATAGGAAACTATTGTATTTCTTCAATCCATGTTCTTCTAGGCGTTGAACTTGATAGTCGTCCAATTGATATTCTTGAATGATTGCTAAAGAAGCTTCGACAGCCTTTTGCAATTCCTTTACGTTCTTTGACTTTGAGATTGAGTCAAAAATTTGATTGTAACCGTCTTTTTGAGTGCGAGCATCGATTTTCATGTTTTATCTTTCTATAAAGTTCAAAAAAGGTAACCAGTTTCCTGATTACCTTTCTATTATAACATGAATTTGTTTAATTTATTTTGTTGATGCTTGGATAAACCAAACCATTTTTGTGATATCTGATGTCCAACCATCAATTAGGTTTTGTAGTGGACGTGATAGCGAACTATCTGCAGCAGCCATGTCTAAAGTCATTTTAACACGATTTAGAGCATCTTGAACGGCTAAAAATAATTCTTGCTCATCAGTAGCAACCGTCGTAGTGCCACGATTTACATTTACCATTAGGTCGATGTTAGCAATCTTAATTTGTTCTGCAACGGCATCAGCCATTTCAAATAGTGCATCATAAGTTTCACCAAACCATGGATGAATAGCAACGAATGCGCGTGAACGTAAATTCCAATGCGCAGTTTGAGTAATGTTACCAGCATTGATTAAAGCATCAACGATGGTCTGCAATGATGCGCGAACTTCTTCGTTCAATTCTTGCGATTCATTCAAGCCACCTTGAACTTTCTTAGCGCAACCAATTGATCGTAGAACTTTTTGAGCGGATTGTACATCATCTTTATCGACAATAACCTTGCCACCTTCGATCTTAGCATTGATATCTTTATCAGCTAATGCTTGCAACACGAATTCATCGGTTTGCTTTTCTGTAATAACGTCTCTGAATTTCATGATTATTCCTCGGTTGTCTCATCTTCTGGTTCAGCATACTCTTCTGTATCACCTGGATCTGCATCAGCAACATCAGGAATGTACTTTTGAATGAACTCGCCAATCTCTGTTGTCAAATCATTAAGCTTAGTTTCAAGAGTCTGAACTTCTTTCTTAGCAGGATTATCAGTACTCATTAATGACATCATTTCGATGAATGTAATTGTCGCTAATGCCGTATGAATTTCCTTAGCTTTTGCCAATGCTTGGAATTTCATTTCAGATTCGCTGATATTTGTGCAATTACATGGTGTTTGACCACAAACTGGGCAAATGTCTGACTTTTCCTCGACTGGCTTATTTATGATATCTCTGAATTTCATGATAAAGTCCTATTGTTTGTACTTATTTATATTTTATACGACTTTGTCAATCAAACCCAGATTTCGAGCATCTTCAGCAGACATATAGCAATCTCGTTCAGTTTTACGCTTTAGAGATTCAAATGTTGATTTACCTTTAGTAAAGTTGGCCATATCCAATAAAAGTTGATCTTGCAAGAATTTAGTTTCTTCATAATCAATCTTCATATCATGATAAGTGCCGGATGTACCTGATGAAACTGAGTGAATCATAACGCGACAATTTTTCATTGCTTTGCGTTCGCCAGTACCAGCTGCTAAAAGATATGCACCCATTGACATACAAATACCAACGCCAACAGTGTTGACTGGACATGAGATCGTGTCCATAATATCCTTGATTGCTAGACCATCATAGACAGAACCACCAGGACTATTAATGTAAAAATTAATTGGCAAGTCAGGGTTGTCTGCGTGCAACCATAGCATCTGCATAATGATAATGTTTGCTGTATCTGGATTTACATCTTCGCCAAGATATACAATTCGATCTTGAAGTAATCGACTTGGTAAGTCAATTGGTTTTTCCGAGCGACCGGTTTTTTCAATTACGTGTGGAATTAACATTCGAGCTCCTTCTTATGTTTTTCTTTACGATTATATTTATTCTTATTCTGAACAACCTTGGTCGATAAACTGATTTCACGTTTGAAGGCAGCTACAATCATAGGATTTCTCGGTTTTAAAGTTACTTGTTTCTTAGACATAGTTGCCTCCATAAATTATTATAACACAAAAATCTAAAAGAAATGGGGTGGACTAAGCCACCCCGTAGATGTCCTTGCCGGACTAAATGTTACCGGGTCTACGACCGTCTGTAACAAATTTATTTATTCTTTTTGGTCGTTTTGCTTAACCGGTTCGTAATATTCTTTATAAGCTTTGATGACCGCTCGTTGTTTCAAAATATACGCTCGAATTTCAGCCATGTTCAATGATAGATTTTCATAGCCATCATCAGTTAAACCAAATAGAACCACGTCATATTTCTTCTTTTCAAGTTCAGCGAAGATTTCCTCTGCATTTTCCGGAGTGATAACAAACCATTCAACTTTGCGAGGTTCGAGAGGAGATGGCTCTTGAACATTTAGACGAACTTTATCTTGAGCGACTGTCTTAACCTCGATTGGCTTTACAGATGGTCCACCAAATAGATCAAATGATGCGCAACCAGTTAAAGCAATACTACTTAGTGCTAGAATTAGCCAAGTCTTTACACTCTGCATTTGTTTCTCCCTCTTTTAATTTCGCGCCAGTTGCAATCTCAAAACAACGATTTACATTGTTGGTTGCTTTATCAACAAGCTTATTAACTACTTCTGGTTTAGCTGCAGCGATTGCGCCAAAATCGCGCGAATTACCATTTGCTTTTACGTTGAACTTTTTATCCAATGTTTTTACTTGTTTGTCAAGTTCTTCATTGCGCTTACGAAGTTCGTCTGTTAGAGCTTCCTTCTGCATAATCTCTTGTTCTTGCTTAGCAATTACTTGACCTTGCAAGATCATTGAATCTTTCAGAGTTTTAGTGTTTGCTTCGGCGACAGCCAAATCGGCCTTTAGATTCATCAAATGATTGGCACCAACCAAACCAGCAATGCCAAGAATAAAAATTACGACATATTTAACGATCGTGTCGGTACCAAACATAATTATTCTCCGTCTTTCTCAGGATTTGGGTTAGGTACTTCCTTCATCTTTGGAAGCTCTTTTTGAAGTTCTTCGATCAACTTTGATTTTGCCAACTTGGCAATACTAATTTGAAGACCATAATCTTTGATCTTATCATCGATCGTCTTCATATCTTTCATAATTGCTAGTGATAGATCAGTCACCGTATCAAGGTCAAAGAACTTATCACCAATTTGAATTGCATCTCCAGCCATATCATTCCTCCATGAATTTTGTTAGTGCTGCTTTTGTTTGTGCACCGGATGTGCGTTTAACTTCCTTACCATCTTCGAACAAGATGAAAGTTGGTACGCCACGAATCCCGTATTTGATTGCTGAATCTTGATCTTCATCAGTATTCACATCAAAAATTGCTGCACCTTCCTCTGCCATTGCTTCCAATGTTGGAGCTACTGATTGGCATGGGCCACACCATGGTGCGCCGAACTTAACCATGATTCGACCTGGACGACCAAGTGCTACTTCAGTAAATTTTTGTACGTTTGCCATATATTCCTTCCTTTGCATTAATTATATCATATTTTGTTTAATTTATACCATGAATTCAGGGTAATTTTTTCGTAAGTCATCTAACGTGTCGCATCCTTGAATATCATTGTTGGATATTCCAAGAAATTTAAGTCGATTAACGAAAATTGTAGAGAACAATTCATCCTCTTCTTGCGGGCATAATGGATTTATAACGATAAAGTCTGGATCCATCTTGTAGCTATGAATCGAGTAAAGTCGATTCTTATACACGACGACATCGCCATACATCATTAGATAAATTCTTCTGGTTTTGATTGCTTTGTCAGTTCGAGTAAATGACGCATGCAAGTTTCGAACTGGTCAACTTCCATAACTAAATTGCCAATCTTTACTGTGCCCTGAGGAATTTCAAGAGCATGTGTAGTCATTGGTTGCGTAACAGAATTAGTTACAGTCGACCAATGATTCCCATTATTGACTTTTACTGTATAGTCTGTTGCGTCAAACATCATATCACCAATACCGCCATTTATTGCATTTAGCAGTGTCGATATGCTATATTCTTTTTCGTCGTTCATAATCTCTCCTTAAATGAAATATTCTGCGTACTTCATTTTTATATCATCTCTCATCACGCAAGAATAAACTTTTGGGTGGGCGAATGCTCTTAACATCAAGAACAAATAGAGTTCATCACCGATATTCTCAATTTTAGCATTCATAAATGGTGATGACTTTGAGAAAATTGCAAGCCTAGTTTTTACATCTTTGGTCATCACATAATCGTGCGCATATTGAGCTACAGGCATCGAATATGTTGTAACATTTGATATCGCATTATCAAGTAGAGTATAACCAGCAATATTTGGATCACCCTTGTAGCCGGTGTCAAATTCACGTTTGTAGTTGTCAACCAAAAATCTAACGATTTGCTTCAACGCAACTGCATCTACATCATCACAACCCTTTTTGGATTTGTATTTGTAATATCGATTAAGAATGGCACCATTGATGTTTTTCTCATCAACCGTTATATGCTGCGTGTAATCATCGCTTTGCACAAATTGTCTATCTGATGTGAATGCCAATTTGCTACAATTTAGATCAAATGTGCTTAGGACTTCATTAACACTACCAACATACAATCTAACAAACTGAATTTGTCGTTGTAAGTTTGATTTTGGCAATGATGAAACTGTTACAGCATTTGATGTGATATAAGCACTTGGTTTCGTTGATATGACTGGTGCATCATCGGATACAATCTGAATTTGATGTTCAGATGTGTCCAACTTACTAATGACTTTGTCACAGTCTTCACGATTGTAGAAAAATACATCAATATCATCATAGTGAGTGCTGCCATTGATCGTGCTATATACACTACCACCCGCAACAAAGAATGGAACCCTGGAATCAATTGACTCCAGGAATTCCTCAACGGTTACAACCAACTTTTCAAGTTTGGTTTCCACCGCCTCACTCCTTGTCAGCCGCCTGAACAATGCGCTTAAAGAGCTTTTTATCATTCAATTCTGTATCAACTGCAGCCAGCTTCTTGTACATCTCAGGATGATCCTTACGATAGCTCTTTAGGAAGGCTACGCAGATTTCAATCTCAAGACTATACATGTAAGCTAGGAATGGAAGAATATCATCCTTCTTCATATTTCGAGATGCCAATTGATGAGCCATTTCAGTCTTTTGAATTGCTTCTGCCTTTGACATCTTATCAGCAATCAGATCGGCAAGTTCTTCGATGGTTTCAGTTGAATCTTTATTTTCGGCAACGATTGCTTCGATATCTTCAGCCTTTACGACATCCACATAATTCTTATAGAACGTATAGAACTGTGATGCCAATTCAGTGCCAACCTTACCCTTCATAATTTGGAAAAGAATATCTTCTGGGATTTGATCTACCTTATCCATGAAGTCGCCAAGCTTTGCCCAAGAACGAGGAGTTGCACCAATACCGCCATCGGCAGGAGTCCAATGTAGACGATCTGGATATTCGCCAATAAAGTCCAATACAATTTGATTGACATCATTTTGACGACCCCATTTCAGGAAAGCCTTTGAGTCGGCTTCAACCGTTACGTGTAGGAATCGATCAAGCAAGGCAGGATCGAGTTCATCAACTTGGTAATCGCTTGCTGGGTTAATTGCAGCAACAACAAGTGTACGAACACCGTCTACAACGGGCAGAAAGTGCTCGTGGATTTGACGTTCAAGAACTAGTTGAAGTGCTGATTGGCGTACATCAATAGGAGCACGGTTCAATTCATCAAGAAATAGAACACTATGCTTACCTTGTGCTGCAGCCTTATGCATACGTTGCAACCAAATTGGCATGGACCATGTGGTTAGCGTTAGACCATCGCGATCAATCGTGTGTGGGATGCCAATAAGATCACCAACTTCTTGGTGAGATAGGAAGAGTTCCTCCAAGTGGAAGTCTTTTTCCTGAGCAAATTGCTTAACAATATTGGATTTACCAATACCGTGTGGACCTTCCATAATCACCGTATCGTCTGCCAAAAAAGCAGCCTCAATTACGGCTTTTGTAGATTGGATATCCATCGGTCTTTCCTTTCGTGCTGTGTAAAATTAAATTATAACAACAAGTGATTAATTTTTAGATGTCCATGTCAACCATGAATGCGCATGCTAAAATTTCATCGTACTTGTGAGCTTCTTTTTCCCAAGGATGATCCCAATAATCTAGATTTTCTGGATTGATTGGGCGCGATTTCCAACGAACGGTACCAGATGGCATGTCACACAATTCGTTGCGAACGTATTGCTTAACATGGATCATTTCATGCATTACCGTGGTAACCATGTCGTCCATGCTAAGACGTTCATCAATCTGGATATTGAACTTCCTCTTTTCCATCTGAGTGCAGAGACCATTCAGATTATCCAGATGATTGAAGCAAAGATCAATATGAAGTTTTCGTACTTTGGGGAGATACATGTCGATGTACCAGTTGATGGCTGATTTAGCCAACTGTTTTCTAACATTTGTTCCACCGTGGGTATGAATTTGTTTCATATTAAACCTTTGTTTCGATAGGTTAATTATATCACAACTTTCGATCCTGTAAACATTTTTTTCAAATTTTTTTAATTTTTTTCACTTTTAATGAATAGTTGTTCCTTCAGGAATTTCCAACTGAGAAGTCAATTGGCTGTTAGATGCTTCTTGTATTAAGATTATTGCATCTACCAACATGTCATTATTGAATGGTCTGTCATACATTAGATGTACATCAGCCAGTACACGTGGCCATTGAACTTCTTCATCTACGATATTTTCTGGACGTTCATTGATTTGATGCAACATAAAGATGCATAAATCAACAATGTCTGAGTAATATTCTTCTTGTGTTTTATCAAATTGCATTTGTCTTAGGCTTATAGTAAATATGTGCACCAATTTGTGCAACCTCATCAAATGATTTTCTCCAGCGCGGTTTTACATAGTGCGCGTGATAGTGTGTGCTGCCTTTTGTCAAACCACGAAAATAGTTCTGATGAATCATTGTATAAGCTAGATACTGCGCGTTGATCCATGCTTTTCTATCACGTGGTAAGTCTGTGTGGTCATCACAATACCATGAGAATTGGCATTTATTTTTCTGTGGTTTACCATATTTATCTAGATGGGCTTGCTTCACGACGCCACAAATCGTGCTTGGGTAACCCTTTGCTTCTACACGATTCAAAGTTACATCAGCCACAGCAACCTGATCTACCATTGTTGAACCACGAGCTTCATGGTAGATATTTAGTGCTAGGCACCATTCCTGCGGATTTGTCTTTGCAGTGAATATTTGTGAATCAATTTTTGATGTGATATCAGCAATTTGTTCTTGTTGTGCTGAAACTGTTTGCACGGTGACTTCTTGCTCGGCCACTTGGACATCATCCGTAAAGATGAATACTTGTGCAATTGCTAAAAATGCTGCAATAATGATTAATTGTTTTTTCATAAAGTCTCCTTAATTTCGACGCATTGTTGCGTAGTCTTTCGGATCAACTCCCCGAGTAACGGGCACCAAGTTTGATTTGTGCATAGTTGCGATACCAACCATGTAATCACCGGTGTACTGCGTTTTATCCCTCTTTGTGCAAGTATTAGAGGATACCGTCATGAGACTAGGATAGTGCGTAGTCTCACGATGGTATGATTTTGGAGGAACGTACTCTTGGAATTCCTTCTTCTTTCTCTGAATCGTTCGTGCAGAGCCATAAAGCTTTTCACGTTCTTTTTGCAGTTTGAGTTGTTGGTGCTCAGCTTGTCGCTGAGCTTTTTTCCAAGCTGGAGTACTCATAACACTCCTTAAGCTTTTGTCAACAGTGAAGGCGAAACAGACCATTGCCCTTCTGTAGTGGTAATGATCTTAATCGATTTTGTGTTGACTTTAGCAATCGTGCCTTGCATGGTTTTGCCATACTTAGATTGCCATTGAACTGTATCGCCAACTTTGAAAGCACAAGCTGCTTTGTGTTGGCGCATAGTTTGAGCGTATTTGAACATATTTGCTACAGTATGGAAGTCATTACCTTCCATTTTCATGAGCAATTCGTTCAGTGCTTGCAGTTCAGTATTTGATAAAGACATTTTACTTCCTTTCGTTTGTTGATATGTTTATTATACCACAAATTTTGAAGAAGTAAAATGTTTTTCAAATTTTTTTTTTAAATATTATGCAACAGTTTTGCCTGATTCATCGACAACTTTAAATGATTTAAGTTGGTCGTTGTTGCGGTAATCATCAACTTTTGCTTCCAACATTGCTGGCGTTACACCATTAAGTTGTTCTTGAAAAGTTTGGCCATTTTTGAATGTAAGATGCGCAACCAAAGTTAACGCGACTGGTTCTGTAATATACATTAATGTTCTCCTTAAAGGTTTGATTAATGTATTTATATTCAAAGCAGTATTACTTGATGCTTTTCATGGCTGAAACGCCAGATGCCATCAATGCAAGACCGGCGATTGCGATGGCAATGATTGGAAACAATTGAGAATCAGTTGCGTTATCAAGACCACCTGCTGCAGCCATAACGATGATCAAACCGATGATTGTACGAATAGAACCTTGCATTTTGATTTCCTTTCAAGTTAAGATAGGTTTATTATACAACAAAAAGTTAAGTTTGTACACATTTTTAAAAAATATTTTTAATGTGTATCTTTTTTGATACAGTTACTTAATTTTTTGTATGCTATCCCACCAATCTTCGTACATACCTTGAGTAGCTATCATATTGTAGATTAAATCAAATTCTCTACCATTGAGCCCAGCCTCATTCCCATACTCGATAAGATCTTCAGTGGTTGCTGCAAACTGACCTATCCATTCTTGCTCTTGAGGTACAAATACCCCGCAAATATAATACCTTGGCATATGCGGTATTGATTCAACAGGGTATTTCTGATGCATTATTCCTCTACTTCGATGAGTTTCCCATCTTTGACTTTAAATGGATGAACTCGGCCGGAAGCTCTGGTGTATGCTCTTCCACCATCAATCATTTGATCATCGATAAACAAACAATCGTGATGACTTTGGCTATACCAAAACTTTCCATCCTTGTCCTTAATCATGTCAAAATTTAATTGTTCAACTTTGTCGGCATTCGTAATCATCAAATGTCCTGACATTGGACTGACATATAATCCAAAGTATTTATTACCAAACTGCGGATGTGGTGTATCACGATAGAAAATATCCATCGGTACATCAGAAGCGGTTAGATCACTTGTACAGACATATGTGATTGGTACACCATCTTTTTCTTCGTAGTGTTTGATAATTTTTTGAACATCAAATTGTGGTGCATGATTAAACATATTTATCCTTTTATAGATCTGGGTAGATTGCAATAATTACAAAGTTTGGCATTGCCTTTCGTAATTGTTCACGAACTGCGGCAAAATCTGATGCAATCACTGGTACTGTTTTCTTAGCACCAGTAACGTTATCATATCCATACACTTCAAAATTTTTACGAATAGTCATTTTAAACCTCAGGTTGTTAATAACGAGTAAGAAGATCTTTTGCTCTTTGTTCAACTTCTTTTATGTGTTGATCCAATTTTTTCTGAGCTTGATTACGATCCTTCTTTTCCTTTTGCCATTCTTCCCAAAGCTCAAGAGCTTTTGAGCCCTTGGCTAGGATAGAACCTTTGTATTGAACTTCTTTCATTTCTTTTTCTTTTCAGATTTTGAAAGTTTTTCTTCGGCCTCTTTGAAGCCCTCATCAATGTAACCATCAAGTTTTTGCTCAATGATGGTTAGCACTTTGCCTGACATTTGTTGAACTTTGTCATTTTCTGCAACCTTCTGTGCAGCATAAGCTCCAACCATTGTATATGCAGTCTTTTCAGATGGGATAAAAATCAATAGGAAAATTGCTGTTAAACCAATCCAAAAGCCTTTCCACATACGAGCGATTGTTCGCTTAGCTGAATCAGATCCAGAATTGCAATAATCACTGTAGTAAATTGCATTTGCAATAACCCAAAGAACACTCATTACAATAACAAGAATTGTAAATTTTGCAAAACCACCAAGCAATGAGATGCCATAAACTAAAAGTGCTAGATCCATTTTATTTCTTTCTTAGGTTACATTGATTTGTAAAGTGCACTTGCTGCAACGAATGATTGTTTCCAACCCCATTCATCGAGTACCAATTGATTAAAGATATGTTCTTCAATCTCGATGGTGTCTTCAACCGATAGCTCAAGCATACGAATTGCTCGGCTATAGTTATCGGTATAAGCAACCGGCTCTGATGGAATCTTCTTCATCTTAGCGATTTCAGTAAGTTCACCAGTATTTGCTAGTTTCAAATTGGACTTAGCCAACTTAGCAACTAGAACTTTGTAGTCTTTAACTGCTTCATCATAATCAGCCAAATGCTTTGTTGCATTTTGCTTAACGATTTCTAGTAGTTCTAGACGATTCATTTTTACATTTTTCATAACATTCCTTTTAACGTCTAACATATTATATCACCTTTTACCAATCAGAAGATGGACTTGAATAACTATCAGATGAGCTTGAACTCCATGAAGAAGAACTATCTGATGAGCTCCAAGATGATGAAGTATCTGGACCGCTCCAAGAAGATTTTGGACTTGAATCTACATAAGATGGTCCAGTATCTTTATAAGTTACCTCGTTTGTGTCAAGATTCTTTGTTACCGTACCTTGAATTACATCCTTATCGGAATGCATCATTTGGTTCAATACCGTTGCCATCATAATACCATCCATGAAATTATCATCAGATTTAGATGCTGGTTGTTGAACGGTATATGTTGTTCCTTGAACGACTGGAATTGCTTTTGGCGGTGGGTTATTCACTGCCGCAAGTTGTGCTTTTTGAAGATTTCGTTTCTGCTGAGCCTTTCGACCAGCTTCCATAATTTCCTCATTAAGAATTCTCATTCGTTCATTCTTAAGTTTACGATTTTTGTTCCAACACACAAACCAGTAAACAAGTCCAATTAAGAGGAGGCCGAAGCCTCCTAGGATTAGGAGGTCTTCCATATTACTTAACTACCACTTGACCTTTGAAGTCGAATGGTACTACAACAGTATTAACTTTTCCATTCTTGATACCTTCAGCAATATCAGCATTTGCCTTAGCATTCATATAAGCAATTGATTGTGCACCTTGTGCTGCAAGTGCTTGCATGCGTCGAGCTTCAGCTTCGGCGGTTTTAACCTCAACTTCTTTTTGCTTGTATTCATTCTTAGCGCGAACCAAAGCATTGGCTGATTCTACAACACTATCGGCTGGTACCACATTACGAATCAATACTTGGCTAATTGTAATCGCGCCATCAAGTTTTTCATCAGTTAGTGTACGCTGAATTTGTTCTTTGATTGCAATTTCCATTACTTGTCGATTGTCAGCCATATCTAGAGCATCGTATTTACGAGCTTCTTTATATGTTGCATTTCGAGCAGCATTGTAAATGTAATTAAACATTAGATAGGTATCACCATCATGTTTAACGTGGAATGCTTTTGATTTGCTGTTGTAAAGTTCGGCGACTTGAGATTGATTCAAACTATAGATGACGATTGCATCAAAGTCTTTCATCGTTGAGTTGTCCTTGGCAATTGGAGTCATATCATCCAGTTTGACGTTAACGTCTTTAACTGGGAATGTCATAACATCACCAACGATAACTTGGTTAAACGAACCAGGTAGAAGTTCTTCAGTCTTTACCTGTTTGTCAAAACCAACACGGAGACCAACTTCACCGGTCTCGATACGAGTGCAACCAGTTGTTAGTACTGCAAGGGCGCCGATAACGGCAAAAGATTTCCAAAGTTTCATATCTTCCTTCTTTCTATCAGTTAAAAAAAAATCATACCATCATTGGTTTGATGGTATGATTATAACATGCTTTTTGTTAAATTTTCAAATTACTTAAAGTAGCTTACAAATTTTTCGTATTCTTCTGGAAGTCTAGTTCTAAAGTCGGCAATCGATGTAAAGATGTAATCATTGCTTTCTTCAGTTCCTGCGACAACTACCGTAGGCCCATAGGCTGAAGGTTCCAATGTGATGTTTTTGGAAGGTGATTTCCATTCCTCAAAATCAACAGCATCTTCAGGATTTTTGCCATTTGGAATGACGCCGGTAATAAATGTGTATGTTGTGTAATTCACTTTTTCTTCTATCTTTTCATTTAAATAATCTTTGAATGATTTCTCATTTACAGATTGTGGATATTTCTTTAACAATGCTTCCATTTCATGTCCAGGAATTAACTGAACCTCATATGCTTGGTAAATCTTGAACTGTGCATTTGGAGTAAATACGCACCATTCAGGAGAACGGATTGAATCACCACCTACGCCAGCCACTCTATAGTCTTTACCTTTTTCACCTAAAGCTGCATTCATTTTGAACACATAACCTTTAGTGCCAGTAGCTCTTGAGAAACCTTTGTCACCAACGTATTGTTGAGCTTTATCAATAATGTTGGAGCCATAGATACCATCACCCAACATACGACCAACAACTAATGAGTCACCAGACTTAATAACTCTAAAGCCATAACGAAGAATCATTGACGCGCCAATTGAACCTGTTCCATGAAACATCGGATTGATAATTTCTTGGTTAGGGTTAGCTTCAATCCAAGCCTTTTGTTCAGTTTCCTGGACAGGGATAGAAACTTTAAATGAACGTAAGATCTTCATAGTGACATCGCCATGGCGTCCATTGCGTTTTGTTCTATGTAAGTCTACAGCGATCTTATCAAGTTCTTCTTGTGGTACATCAAGTAATTCAACCTTTTGACCTTCCAACTTGTTCATATTATACTGATTGTCCTTAACATTTTGGATATATTCATCCATAGTGTCGAATGACTTAATGAACTTAGCTGGAATCTTTGTTTCTGCTGATGAAACGTTATTGTACTTCAAGATTTCTTTGATACGCTTCTTGTCCAATTTTTCGTATGGGGCAATTGGACTCTCATCATGTAGCATACCCTCAACGGATGCCGAGAAGCCAGCCTTAGTTAGATAACTTTCCGCCATACGTAAACGCATATTGAATGTCATCGTATCATAGATTTTCTGAGCCTTTGCACGATCAGTGTCAACCATGTTATCAAAGTATTCTTGAACATCTGGCACTTTATCTTTGAACGCTGTCGTTTGTTTCTTAATCCATTCAGGATCATCAACTAATGACAATGTATTTGTAAAGATTGCATCTTTCTGTGCTTGCGTCAATTTCTTGTAATCATTATTTGTGATTGACTTTAATACATCGGTTGAATCATAGTGACGCTTTGCTTTACGAATATAAGCAAACACTTTGTCAATTGAACTGTCAATGTCATTAGTGAAAATATCGGCGTGTTCATTGACTTTCATCATTGTGATTAATGAACCATATTGCTCACTATTTGTAAATGATGCTTTATTTTCTGGCTTAGCAAAATATCGAGTATAGATATCGGCTTTATGATCGGTATCGTCAATTCTATCGATTGCCCCATTCAATGAATTGAAGCTGATTTTCTGCAATGCTTCATCATCGATATCATTAAAGAACATATCATCAGCTAGTGCAAGTGAACCCATTTTTGAATTCAGGAATTTGTATGCATCTTTAGCTTTCTTGTCAAGCATCTTGTATGTGAATGTATTATTGCCTGAAACTTTTTTCAGTGCTGACTCAACTTCTGACTTTGAGCGAATATTATCAAGTGAGATTGATAACTTCATTACGATATCATTCAACAATTTTGTCTGTTGATCGGAAGTCAAGATATCCCACATGTTATTTCTTGAAGACACATGGTCTAATACTGAATTATAGTATGAGTCTAAACTTGAAATATCTAATGCTGAAGCGATAAATTTTTCAGCAGCTTTTGCGCGTAATGACGTGTTATCTCTAATGATTCGAACAAAGTTTGGCATTGCCACAGTTGAAGAACCACGAGCATTTCTAACTCTTCTTAGAATATTATTCAACAGCACATCAGTTGATAGTAGCGCTGCAAATAATGCAATAATGAATTTGTCAAATTTACGATTATCGGAAGAACCCATTGAATATTCAATAACATCTAGCAATGTATCTGATGATGCACTTGGGCCATCGGCAATAATTACTTCCGTCATTTTCTTGATTAGCGCATCTGTTACGACAGCATCATTATATGCAAAGAATGAAAATAATGATTTTACGATAGCGATACGTCTTGCAACGCTTTGGCCATCATTGATACCTTTGATGAATTGATCACTTATTGATTTTAAAGCATCGGCACTATATGGTGCAGAACCAAATGTACGATCGATTAGTCTGTTTAAATCATATCCCCAACCGTATTGTGTAGATGCACTAGCCATATATGCTGTAATGACTGTATCATTGCTTTGCTTTTCTAAATGATACTCTGTCATGATGCTCTTAATTACGGCATTGTCGTAATCAAAGCTATGTTCATCTTTGGTGTATGTGACTGTGTTAAGACCATTAACAAGTTTGATGTCGCCACTAGAGAATTTAATGAATTGATCTACTGTTGGTGATCTTAAATAGTCGGCAACGAACTTAACCATCGCATTTGAATATGACAGTCTATATTGATAGTTGGAATCAATCTTTGAAGTAAGTTCTTTGACTTCTTTCAAGCGTGAGGTGTTCTTAAATTCAATGATGTTTTGGCACAATGATTGAATCATCGTCGTCATCACATATTTGAAACCAGATGATGATAAGTATTCGGCCGCGTTAAATAGAATACCAATTTCTTGAGCAACAATAATGCGCTTTAGATGATGTTCATAATTTTTGTTTGAACGAATATTTGATTCTAATACATTGCCAATGCGTTGAGCTAAGATCTTTGCTGATGAGTTATTGATGATGAATTTAGCTAATTCATTTAATTTATCAGCAGTCGGCTCGGTCGTATCATTTGTAAAAACGAACTGAAGAAGCGCAGGAATTGAACTTCTACGTTCTTCTGATGAACTCTTAAATACTTTATTAAAGTTATCATATGTACCACCATTGATAAAGTATTCAGCAACACGTGTGCTTCCTGGCCATTCTTGCTTTTCGATCTTTTTAGGCTTTGTTACTTCTGGTGCTGGTGTTGCAACTTGAGCTACTGGTTCTGGTGCTGCGGCAGTTGGCACTAATTTATCTGGCTGCGCCGTGATTGCTGAACCCAACCCACCGATGTTTGCTAGTCGCTTGTTGATTGATTTTTGACTCAACAAGTCTGGACTCCACTTTGTCATCTTGGCATCATCGATTGACAAGCCTTTGAATGTGTCAAAGAAGTCTTTTGCAACATCTTGTTGAATACGTGCGCGTACGCGTAAGCTCATGAAAGCTTTATACTGGTCTTTGTCTAGAACGAATTCTTCCTTAATAACTCTTAGGAATGAACCAAGTTTTGACCACCAATTATCTTTGATGCCATTGATCCAACCGATTAAGATTTCTGAATCAACTTCATCGATACTATTTTGTTTTAATTTGACTAAGAATCTTGTGATCTGTGCTGCAGTCGTTGAACTCTTAAATGCACCTTTTTCTTCCAACAACTTGATAATTAATGACATATTATTGTTGTCATCAGTGATGTTGTTCAACTGAAGTTTAAGATCGCTTTTGAAGTATGTAACGGCTTTCTTCTTGTTCTTTACAAGATTGTACCCAAACACCATACCCAAAAAGTTATACATAAAAGCAGACATCATGGCTTTTTCGTCGTCCATGAATGCCTGCTTTGATGCTGGGTCTGTATAAAGGGTATTTTCTCGTAATTCTTCTTGTTTCTTACGATATTCGTTAAAAGTTGTCATTTTTAATCCCTATAAATTGCTTTATTTGCAATTATTTATAAGGACAGTTTGATTTGATTTTCTTCAAATTTACGTTTAAGAATTTCTTCTTGGTGTTCTTTTTCATGCTTATCGCAAAGTGTTCTAATCCATCCACCAGTTCTGGATTGGCCAGGACTTCCACATTTTTCACATGTCTTGGCAGCCCAAGATTCTGCCATACGAACCATGCCATAAATCTGATCATCACCACCTTCATAATAGAATCTCAAACCGCCAAACTTTTCTTTAATTTGGCCAACTACAACCTGTTTGACTTTCCTTGGAATCTTCAGATTGTACTGATTTTCTTTCTTTAGTGCTGCGTGGCGTTCATTTGTCCAATCAATATGGCTTTGAATTTGTTTACACAATGATTCAATGATTGGCCACCAACCTTCACTGATTGCAAATCCACCGTATGGTTCGGAGAACATTTTTGGATATGTCTCTTCCATGCGTTTGGCGAATGCATCATATTTTTCTTGATTATCCATATATTCCTTAAAAAATAAAGATCATTACTGACAGAATTACCAATGCTACGATTGACAGGAATGATGCGTAAGTCATGGTCTTAATAACAGACCATCGTTGTTTACCACTCAAAGATTGCCAAGCTACGATTGTGAAATGTAGCAAGGCGGTGATGATTAAAAATGCTAAAATTCCGCGAATCATTTGATTGCCGCAATCCGGTTAAGCCAAAGAGTAGTAATTACTTCACGAGTAAATGGGCGAATTTCTAACGTTTGTTTAACATCGTCCCATGTACGATAGTTATAATCCTTCCAATCAAATTTCCGGCCATCTTTGTGAAACCATTCATTTGACGTTTTCTGCAATGCTACACGAGCACGTTGTTGACCAGTGGGCTCACTGATAATGTAGCCAATGTAGCGGCCACGATCACATCCAACAAAGTTGCCATAACCTGAACGAACAACCATGACTTCCTCGCCGGGTTGAATCGTTGTACCAAGTGCGCCGGTGACTGGCTTTACGTGAACCACCGCGAGTGGTTTCTTTTTATATGTCTTTTCAGTCTTTCCCATTATTTCTCTCCTAGTAGATACTTGTTTGAGATGGCTTTGAATGTGAAGCCGCCTTGTACTTCCTTGAATACCACGCCTTCACGAAGATGACCGGTAAATCCAACAACAGACTTACCATCAGCGTAATCTAGAAGTTGTGGAATATCTGTAATCTTCAAAGTGTCATACAGAGTTGCAGATTCTTCAATCACAGGTACATGTTTTAGACCCATATCAGCAACCATCTTACGACGATCTTCTGGATTTAGATATTTGCCTTGTGCAATATCATAAATGTCGAATACGTAGAATTCAAGTTTTGATAGACCGTAAATGTTATCTTGAATGCCAGGACCAACTAGTTCGCCTTGGATTGCAAAGTTAACAGATTGTGCACGCATCTTTTCTTCGATACCTTCGGCACGAGCTGTGCTCCAGAATGAATTGCCTTCGGTTTCCTTTAGGTTCAGATTACGAGAACATACACCGAATTCTTGAACTTCTTCATCATTTGCCATTAGGTAGCACGTCATTGAAGAACCTTCAAGTTTTTCGGTAATTTCAAAAGCAGTGCCAGCTTCATTAGCTTGAGTAATTTCTTTCTTCAGGTTTTGACAACGTTCTTGGTCAGTCTTTGGAATACGAGAAGGGAAGTTACCTTTTGCAGTACCTGCTAGTTGAGCAGACATTGGCTTTTCCCACTTCTTAATGCCTAACCATTCAGTAACATCATCACCTTCTTGCACCGGTGACCAGCAACCAGCATTTTTAATAGCTTCTTCCAGAGGCATCAGCAAACCTTGAGAGATTTGACCACGAAGTTTGATTGTCTTTAGACGTTCACCCTCAACGCCTTCAAATACTTTAGGGTAATGACCTGCCTTAGTTAGGAATGGTGCGACAGTAGAAGGGATCCAAGAGTCAATTTCAAAATAGACTGCTAGATCACCAACGTTGTACAGACCTTTCTGCGCAACAACTTTCCAACCACCAACCGTGGCTACTTCAATTTTATCTGCGCCCTCAATAGGGTTCAGTTCATCAATTTTTCGAATACATGCTAGTTTTCTCATTTTCTTTCCTTCATTCAATAACTCGGATAATTTTCAACCACCGTTTGAATTCTTTTTGTGTCCAAATTCCTTGGCGAATCCAATAGTGAATCTTCTCAACTGACAGATCAGCGATTTCATCATCAGTTAGCAAATCTTTGACTTTGATATCATTACCGGCAATGCCTTTACGACTAATGCGTGATCGCATTTGATTAAGTGCATCTTTATTGTGGCAAATCATTTTAAACTTTCGTTTGTTTTGATAGGTTAATTATATCACATTGGAGTTGCATTTGATGAGCGCTCTTGAATTGTTTCACATAGTCTGTAAAAAGTATCAATAATTCTCATCATTTCTTCAGCCATTGGATCGCCTTCTTGTTCTTGTTGAATCCAAATGTGAACGAATTCACGAATCTGAATAAAGTAAAAAGCATCACCCATTACTTCTGAAATTTTTGCCAACTTTAAGTTAAACTCTTCACATTTTTGATTTGACATCATTAACTTTCGTTGTTTTGATAGAGTAATTATAACACGTTTTTGTTTATTTTTCAAAAGAAATAAAAAAATACGCCACATGGGCGTATTTTTAATTACTTGTTAGAATTTGCTCGAACTTCAGCAAAGTCGTATTCACGAATGAGTTTACCATCACGGAATACTGTTTGCATTGCTTCAGTCCAACCACCGACACCTTTGTCTGTCCAACCACTTGGAGGTTTTACACCAGAGGCGAATTCGCCACCAGAGTTTGTCCAAAGGGTTACACGACCAGCTTTTGATTTCTTGCCTTGGTCAGTAATAGGATCTTTCTGTACATCAACCCATTCACCGTTGATTTCAGCAGCACTGCATTTCATTGCAAACTTTTGAGTATCACGATCAATTTGTTGAAGTAAAGCACCACCCATACCGAAGGCAATGTTATCAGCACTCCAACCAAATGCTTGGAAACGACCAAGAATGTTTCGGATAGTTCGTTCATTAACACCATCGCCTTGAATAATGCGAACGTTGTTTAGGACTTTGTATCCTTTGTCGTTGGTTGTGCAACCAAATTTTTGGGCAAGGATGTCGATGAGTTTGCCGCATACTTGCTCAGGATCACCAGAGTCGGGTCTGATAACCACTGTTGCACCCGAGGCGATAACTTCATCCTTGAGTTCTTCACCCCAAAGTTTTGCTGCTGCATTAAAGATGTCATAAGAATCACTCACTACGGCCAAGATAGAACCTTCGCGGCCAAATTGTTTTAGCATATTACGATATGCATCTACTTCGTTTGCACGACCCCAACTGGTGACTGTGCTGTGCTCCATTGCAGGAATTGAGAATCCTGCAACGCCAGCATTGTAGTACTCAGCAGCGAAAAGCAAGCCAGAAATAGTATCAGTGCCCATAAAGTTGACCAAGTGGGCTGCGCAGCCAATTGCGGCAGACTCAAGAGAGCTAACACCACGAGCACCAAAGTCGTGTAACTTAAAATCGATACCAGAAGGGTCACCGGTTCGCTCCAAACTTTGTTTAATAATGTTCTTAATTGCCTTACTTTGAGTAGCAACAGTGGTAGGATACCAGACTGCGCGAAGCAAAGCTGTTTCAAGGTATGTGGTTAGCCAAAAACATTTTGGATCTGTATTTTCTACAGTTACCAATACATTCTTTACAGGAACCAACGTACCTTCTGGGACGGCCCTAATGACCAAAGGCAAGAATCCTTTGTGGTTTTCGAGGATGTACTCCCATCCTTCTCGGTTGAATGGTTCTCCATGGGCAGTAAGAATCTGCTCTGCGACATCAATTTCTTCTTTTGTAATGGGGTCCAATAGGTATTCTTTGATGAATGCTTGGAGTCCGAAGAAGACTGTTTGGTCATAAATACCACCTCGTGATTCAATGTAAGAGTAAACACCGGTTGTGCCGGCTGGGTATTGCTTGAACATGCTCACTTTGTATGAGTCGGTATTCAATAGTAGATTTTTTGCTAGTTTCATTTTAAGCTCCTTTTAATGAAATTTGTTGTTCACAAAATAATTATAACACATTTTAGTTAAATAAATTCAACCAAGGTAACTGTGCCACCTTTTTTATTTACTTCATCGGAAAACCATTCCAACAAGCCAATAATTCGTTGTGGATCGCCTTTTGCCAATCCCATACCAATGTATGGAAAACCAAATTGTCGACCAGGAAAGCAGAATAAAAGTTTCTGCAAGATGAGTGTGAATGCGACATATTCGAATACATCTTCACCGGTGCTCATATTATACTGGGTGTATGCGTTGACAACTATAAAGTTGCCAACATTGTTTTCGCGGAATACGAATTCTTCTGTCCATGAACCAAGTTTAGTATAATCGCCTCGCATTGTTGTAGCATCAGCTTCGGCAACATGTGGATAACGTTCACGAATTTCTTTTGCAATGCCACCACCCATTGTGTTAAAGCAATTGCAACCCTGAACAATGATGTCAAAGTCACCATTCTCGGCCATGTCTAATAGATTACCTTTTGCGTGTTTAAGCATATTAAACTCCTACTTTTGCAAAAGCTGGGATAGGCATAACGCCGGTAACTTTTGAGATGATGTCTTTATGATCATCGTACATCTCAATGTTATTCAAAGCATCTGTAAGTGGAATCCATTTACAGAGTGCTGCATCATCAGCACCATTCGCACGAGGTAGACTACCATCTGGATCAGGATTGATACGCATGTAGACCGCCAACGTATTTCGTGGAATACCGAATGATCGTTTAGGATCATCAAATAATTCTGTCTTTACGATAGAACCTCGAAGAACCTTTTCAGGAACTCTTACATTTGTTTCTTCTTGCAGTTCTCGGATTGCACATGATAGAAAAGTTTCACGTTGATTACGGAAACCTCCTGGCAATGCCCAAGCACCTCGGCCTGGACTAAACTTGCGTTGGATGAGGAGAACGTGACCTTGACATTCGAGAATGGCATCACTACAGTTGAAGTTGAGTGTTTCTGGGAATGGGTAGTTTGCAAATAGTGCCGTCTCTTTCTTGTAGAATTCGTAATCACCTCTTACGGTTTCCGGCATGTCTGGATCATCTGTTTCAAACATACGTTTACGAATCGCGGTTGCATTAATTTTGTATTGTGCTTCGATGCTTTTAAACTGCAATTCTGGGAACCACTTAAGATAGTCATTACCATCTTTCATATGTCCGAAAAGAATTGGAGAACCCATATTGTAATGTTCGATTGTTGCACGAACATCTGACATCCATTGAGTATCGCTGTAGCGATAATCATTCAATGGTACAATTTCAAAATTTGTGATTCGGTTTGCGTGTAATTTGGCTCGAAGCATGTTTGATCGTTCCTGGAATGTCCAAGGATTTTTGATTGATCTGCAAACATTTGCTGAGCCAATAAAGATGTAGAGCTTGTCTACTTGTGATGAGGCGATACCCAATGCATGGATATGACCTTGGTGAGCGGGTTGAAAGCGCCCGATAAAGATACCAGTTTTGGTTTGTTTCATTTTCTTAACTCCTAAGAAATTATATAGACTGCCTATATAATGTTATTTATTATATCACCATTTGATTAAAATATAGGGATGATCTTCAATTCCGAAATGTTCTAAAAGAACTTTACCAATATCAACAAAATAAAGATATCTTTTGCTATCATCAAATTCTCTCACTTCATGTCCATCACTAAAATGATTAGCAACCGCAGAGCATTCCTTCACAATCAACTCGGCGAACTTTTCATTAATCAAGTCTTTAACATGATATGCGTCAGTGTTTAGTCTGGATACATCACCCTTGGTATGTTCGTTGGCAACCAGTTGCACAGCCTGTTCGGCAAGTTCTTTAATTCGTTCGTTCATTCTTCAACTCCGAAATGTGTCTTGAACAAGCCACGCACCGTATCCAATGTTTCAAGATAAGTGTGCTTGTCATAGTCTTTGGGAATACTTGCGTTGGTACTATGAGCAATCTTTTCCATAATATCAATACAACCAAAACATTCCCTAACAATCAACTCGGCAAACTTTTTAATATCTTTCTCACTGCAAACCATTGCATGTCCATCTGCATCATAATCATACAGATAACTTAACCCAGCCTTTTTAGCAATTTCTTTAATTCGTTCGTTCATCGATCAGGACCTCCCCAATGACTCATGCTCAACCCTTTAATTTTTGGGTTTGGTTGTTTCTGTCTTGAGCAAATAAAATCAATTACCCATACACAAATAGCTAATACAGCAAGAAACAAAATTGCATACATCAGTTCACCCATTCGATACTTACGACAAATGTGCCTGTTCTGAAACCATCTTTGTCTACTGGAATACCACCAACGATTGGATTATATTCTTCTTGCAGAGCTTCTACAACATCACGTTCTAGATCATACAATTCTTCGTCAGAATATTCTTTAGTAAAAATTTCGTGTCTTAGTTTCATTTGACCACCTTAATAACATAATCATGTTTGATGTTTGACTCAATGAACTTGATCTTAGCATCATTCTTATTTTCTGCAAGAACCTCGAAGTGCTCTACACCAGGTTTCTGATATGACTTGTAAAGAACATAATACGTACTCATTTGAAGTAACCTTGTACTGCGCGTTGTTCTTCGGGTGTAAGTTTGCTTAGTGCATCTTGAGCAAATTTACGCGCTTGTCGTTCTTCATCAGTCATCATGAACTCTGCCCAATCGGCGCTTATGAAGTCGCGGCCATGCATGCCATGTTTTGCCAATCGCTTCAGATCATCAGCATCTTCAACCATGTGAACTTCGTCATAGCGCATAAGAGCATACCATACGCCATTCTCTTGAACAAGATGCATGTGGCTCTTGGCCATCAAGTTCATGTCAAATCGAACGCCATACTTTGCATCACGTTCTATTGTAACTCGAACACCCCCGTCAACGGCTTCTTTTAAAAAATCTGGAAGATTGAACTTCATATAAACCTTTCATTTTGCGATAGGTTAATTATATCACATATTTTCGAACTTTTTCTTTAATCGCTCATAAGTTGCAAGTTCTTTTTCTTCTCTGGTCTTTTTAGCTTTTGCTTGCTTTTCTTTTTCGGCTTCGTATTCCTTGCAACGCTTGCTGTATTCTTTGTCTGTTTCAAGACGTCGTTCACGCATTTTTAGTTCTTTACCACCGTCATAACCATAGTATTGGATATGAAAGTACAAATCACGTCCTGCTTCTTTATCGATATAGTATTGCATGCTTTGAATAATTTGCGCAGGAGTTTTCCCATCAAATTCATCAAAGTCTACATAAATGTCGTTAGCTTCAACATCAATAATTTGTCTTTTAAGTTTTGCCATATTAGGCCTTTACCAAATAAGTTCTACGACTAGACATGATGCCACCAGTCCGTTGTAGTTTTAATTTACCTTGCTTAACAAGTTTTCGCAAATCAGGATCATCCTTCATTTGTGGACGCCATTTTGTATTGACACAATAAGCAGCATCTTCAGTCGTGTTAAACATATGCATGATTAGCTTACGGCGTTCTTTACCGTAATCAATTTCAGGGATGTACAACCAATTCATATTACACCGCCGAACAATTTAAGACGTGAGTTTCGCAACATGCTTCTACGTCAACCAAAATCCGCTTAAGTTCATTGATGTTGATTTCAAGAAATTGAGCAGTTGTTCTCAATGCGATATCTTCGCCATCCCTTAAACCAACAAAGGTTCGTTCTTGTTGGATGGCCAATAGATAGTTTTCTTTATTGGCGATTGTATTTTTCAGATTGTCACGAATTACATGAATGTTCATTTTATACCATCCAGTTCTCACCAACTGGCACACCATTGATAGAATGTCGTTCTGTCTCATCATAAGTCCAGCCAAGAACCTTCATCATTTTATGTTTGACTAAAAGGTTAGGGCTTCGAAATGATTCTGTATCTTGGAATCCCATCATGATACCAACTTCAGCAACTGCGCCAGATCGACATACGCCTGCCACACAGTGAACGATAACATCCATGTGTTGCTCATATGCGTGTTGCAACAATGCAACTAACGATTTAGCTTGTTCATCAGTGATCTTAAACTCTTCACCCCATGGATCATCCTTCTCCAAGTCCAAGAATTCAAACTGATGAACCTCTTTGAACTTGTACGCTGGTGTTGGAAACTCCATTGCCGGGTCAACGATTTGAATAAGCATTGAATTCTCACCAACAAAGATATGATTACCTTTAGGGATATCTGCCAATGCTACGTTTTGAATCCACATAATTATTCCTTAAAATGATGGCTTTGGACCATCTTCCTTTTTAGTTTCTTGTTGAACTTGTTGAGTTTGCTGAGTTTGCTGAACCTTTGGTTCTTCTTTATCTGGGAAAATAACAGTGATACCGTTGAACATCCATAGGAAACCAAAGATGACAAACCAGTATTCAAAGATTGTATCACATAAATCTTTGATAAATCTTAAAATTCTAATTTCAATTTTTTCCATCTTCGCCTTTCCATGGTGTTACGAATGCTTCTAATTTCTTTTGTTTAGTCCATGATTGGCAATACGTATTGTCTTGATCGCAAAGTTCAAGAACCTCTTTCTTTGTCAAAACACGTTGACTAATGATTTGCTCACCCAAATATTGTTGTGAAAATTCTTTAGCATCTTCACATACGACCGTGTCTGCAGCCCAATCTGTCTTACCTTCTGGCACCTCAACCATGTAGCGCATACGAAATGTACCGATGGCTTCTACAAGAACATATTCTGTTTTCATTCTGCACTCCAAATTTCATCAAATCCTTCTTCAAGAGTTGGTGGTTCATTTCGCAATTGCGATGCCATTACCTCTTGAACATGTTTAGGAATATTCTTTCCTGGTCGACTTGCTAAACGACGTTGAAGTTCAACATCATCAGGTGTTTTGAACACTACGGCAATCTTATAATAGTTCGGGCACATGCGTAATTTCTTGCCACGTGCACCAACAGTAGTTGATGTCTGATCCCAGATGATATCTGTATTATTTGCTTTGCAAATCTCAACCTGATTAGCCATCAATTTTACCGCAACTGGCATTCGTTCGGTGAAAACTTCATTATATGTCTTGCCTTGTTGTGCAGCGTATTCATCAATGAATTTATCAGTTGAGACAACCGGAATGTCTTTAGCCCAGTCTTGATTCTTAATCCAAGTGGACTTACCGGAACCCGGAACACCAACCAGCACATATAATGTTTTTTGTGTTTTCATTTTAATGTCTTTGCCATTTTATATCGTTCTTCGCCAAGCTTGATACATAACATACGTAAATTATGATTATGCTCTTTTATTTCTTTGGTTGCATCTTTTCCTTCTGGGATAAATTGTAACCTAATGTGATTTAACAAATTGGTTGTACTATCCCATTGGCATGATTTACAAATTGCTCTTCGCTTGTAACCAATGAATTGTTCTTTACATTCAATGCATCGGCAGTAGTACATCCCATTTTCATGATGCCAATCTTCTGGCCAATCATGCTTTGATAGTGTTGGCTTCATTGGATTGTTCATATTCTTTTTGGATTTCTTGTTCAGCTTTATATGAAATATATGCTGTTAGTAATTCAGCATTAGTTTCTTTTTCTAGGCATTCCTGCTTGTAGTTGGAGATTGTACAGCACCGACAGGAAAGATGCAAGTGCTTTTTACCCTTTAGTTTAAATTGACCCGCATCCCATCTTGTCTTCATATAATGCCTTTCCTTTAGATGCATCAACCATTCGACGATTATTCACATCCTCAATGAATTTTGCATTTGGTCGTTTAATGACATAAGCCAATCTTCCACCAAAATAAACTGCATATTCGCCAGTAAGATCTGATTCAATAATTGTCACATAAGCAGATGTCATTGCTGCTCCACCGATGCCACCGAATCCTAGTGCAGTTGAGCCCCAAGTTTGAATGAACATCGCAAAGACTGACATATCATAATCTGTATGTTTACGAGATTTTTCAACTAAACAATCAGATGGACCCATGAATGTATTTGTACGACGTTCTTCATCATACATTTTCTTTTGTTCTTCTCTAGAAAGTTTATCAAAAACATTCTTGCGCCATTTCTCATACTTGGCCCAGTCGCGATCTGTGTATTTGTACTCTGAAAATCCTTCGTATGCGGCATGACCCATGCACGCGTGCAGTGTACTAATTGGACAACCGGCCTTCATACAATTTTTCCAATACTTGCATAGATTAATTCGTCGAGTTCTTTTTGATAATCTTTACCACAACGACGTTGGTGCCAGATTTTGATGATTAAAGCTTTTGTTGCTTCAGGATCTGAAAATCCACCAGGGACTTCCAAGTTACGACGCTCAAGTTCATCAATTAGATCTTCATCATAGATATCAGCAAGATCAACTTCGACATCTACATTAATGTTTACATATCGTGACATTTCGTTTCCTTATCGTGGTACTTCAACCAACATAAAAATTTTCCAGTCTTCATCTGGACTTTCTTCTTTAACATATTTCAAAAAATTCTCAGCTTCTTCCATGGTACCCGAATGAACCTCACTTCCGTATGCATAACAACCTACGCTATCTTTATCTTTATCCCAGTAATGACCAACAGCATATGCAAATCTCTTCTTAGGTGGATTTTTGTAGTGTGCTTTTACTCGTTTTTGAAGTTCTTTCCAAGCAACTTCTTTATTGGCATGATCAGATCTTTCCATACCTGAACGGGCGAATACACCACTAGGAATATGTTCAATCTTAACTACGCGTGACGGAGCACCAAATCCACGAGGTATACTTTCAACACTGATTACAATGTCTTTTGGATCAATTTTCATGTTTAGTCCTAAGCTTTTCAATTAACTGTTCGGCGGCGAAATGATCGTCTAATTCATCCATTAGAAATTTAGCGCATAGATCAATTGTAAGATTATAAAAATCTTCAATCCTATCATCCCAAAGTTCAACACTCTCACGGTATTGAACAGGATTGCTTGCTAAATTATGAGTTGAGATGTGCCCACGAGATTTACGGACCAATTCTTTGATTTTAGGATTCATTTTTAAACCTATTTTTATAGAATTCCTGTTTGCTCATACGAATACCATCATTGCAGTCTTGGCAGATCCATGCATCCCAGAATTCCCAAATGTCTTCATATTCTTCTTCACTGATATCCCAACATAATGAAACACCACAGTGATTACAAATTGGAGTCAGTGCTCCTGGCATAGTTCCGCCGTGTGTATGAACACCCATGTTGATTCCTAATTAGTAATTAGTGCTACTAAACCAATGTATGTCAATGCATGTAAAAGTTGGTCAACACCAAGAAGCCACCAGAACTCTTCATGAGTATCTGCTTTCCAACCACATTGTTTATTGATGTTCATCTTTGCCCAATCAATATGATAGTGCAAGAACGCATCCATAAACCCTAAATAGATACAGGCCATTGGCGCATACCACCACAAACATAACATAGTACCTAAGCCATGTAATGACGCATGAAGCACTCCACCAGGATGACCGTAAGTTCC
>JACCDQ010630403.1_pt1 | contig 58537 bp, 107 predicted proteins | sample 7446031 | NCBI WGS metagenome assembly JACCDQ01 (sample SAMN15323442, study PRJNA562643) | freshwater metagenome | isolation source: river surface water | place: USA:Blue River Watershed | collected 2017-08-17
TTCCATCTTCCAATTTCCGCGATAGCAATAAGCTGCAACTTCAAGTCCACCTGTACTTGCAACAACAAATGCATCTGACGTAGTATTAATATCACGCTGGACTACGTTCATAAGGCTTTCTGCTGTGCATTGAAGAGTATATTCCGATGGTGACTCTTCATAACCGGCATATTTCCAATCCATCACTTTCATGATCGCTGCAACCTTTGCAAAATCAAAGCGTTCCATGATATCAAGTGATTGTTTATACAGAGAAAATGCTTGAGACATATTAAACCTTTCGTTTGTTGAAGACTGAATTGTATCACAGATTTAACTTATGCGTAAACTTCTTCTGTTTCAATGTCGTATTCTACATCAGAACCATTTACCTTTATCTTGAATATCTAATGTCAACATATCAATATTCCATTTAATGTGAAATTCATCATTGTTCATGATTTTCCTTAAAATAGTTTCTGATCTTTTTTGTAAAACGCTTGTCAAGTAAGAGATCGTCAATTCCAGCTAAAAGAATGATACAAAATAAAGTAAGTATAATCGTCATAAATACCGAAAGTATAGTTAACATTATTTTTTCTCCTTTTCAAGTTTAGATATTAGACTAATATAAGCATCAATTTCATCGTGATATAACTGCAGCGCAACTTCTCTGGTTACACTGTAGAAATCCATGACAAAAAGAATAGCGGTTTCTTTATTCATCATTGTATCCTTTATTTTTTAATTCGCGCTTACGATTCTTGTGCTTTTGTACAGCTTTACGCATGACGATAGCTACAAGATGATTCCTTTGTTTAACCTTTAGTTTCTTAATCTTTTTAGACATAAGATATCTCAATGTAAATTATGTACATGAACTTCATATACATATGGTTTTTTAAGTTGACGTAGATTCTTCAAAATCTTAACAACTTGCGATTGACTATAGTACCGATACTCTTGTGGTAAATCTGCAACAAGAATACGCACTACATATTCTGTGATGAACTGTCGCATAATTATACACCTTGTTCTTCTGCCATCATAGCAGCAAATTTCAACCATGCATAACGAGCTTGTTGGTTTTCTACAACGAATGTAATATTATCATTAAAAGCATCTACGGATTTAACAGGACAACCCATATTTTCCAAACCTTTTCTAATTTTATCAATTTCATAAGAGTTATACTCACCAATTAAACGCATATAAGCTTCTTCAACGGCAGAGCAGGAAAACTTTTCTTTATTACCACCGTATAACCAATATTGACTTTCTTCACTTGCCAAACAATTATCTGCAGCGTAATGCAAGATTTCAGCGATAGTATATTCTTTCATGCTTTTTCCTTTATATTACTGCACAGCTACAGCTTCGATACCATTGCAGCGTACAGCTACGATTGTATCACGACTTACGCTACGATAGCCTTTATTTTGCACATCATATACAGTAATGTAGTCGTTGGAGTTTTTCTTGAGGTTGCTACCTTTGATGTACTTAGTTACACCAAGGCGACCATTGAGAACACGAGTTGAACCGTCTTTCTTGACAAAGCTTACTGTGATCATTTTACCGTTGGATTGCTCAATCAAAGAAGCGAGAAATTTAGAAGAAGACATTTGAATTTCCTTTCGAGGTTTAGAAGATTAGATTATACCAGAGTTTTACGATTATTCGCCAAACTTTTCAATTCTTTTAAATACAGCGACAACACGCTTACCAGCTGGATTATCAAAGGTATCAATAATCCTACCGTTGACAATTGCGACTGCATGACCAGTAGTATTTACAATGTACTCACCAAATGCTAACTTAGGTAAGATTTTAGCCAATGTGATACCTTCAGATAATTGACGATTTGCAATATATGAAGCATGTCGAGCAGCACCTGTTGTACCATGTACAGATTCCAATACAAAGTCAGCTTCACCGTAAGCTTTAAGCATTGTACTAAAGAATGCACCACAGCCATTTTTACGACCATGTTTCTTCAGTAGTTCGTGTGCTTTATCATAGTGCATACCACTTGCAGAAGCCAAGGAACGCACAGTACAATCATTACGTTCTTTACCAGCAAACATTACACTGGTATCACAAGTATTACCACGAAAAACAGCTTTGACAGTCTTCATATCTAACTCCAGTAGTTGTGTTGATGAACGTATTGTATCACAGGTTTTAAGCTTTAAGAATAACCCTACGATTTACTCAGATTTAATTCTATGCTGGTACTCTGCATCGGTTTCCAAGCGTTGAAATACCAGATACAAATGATTTGTGAACCATCCTGTACCTGTAGCAAACTTTGCAGTACAACCTTGGTATAACATATCAATATTATCATTACTGATCTTATCAAATGCCTGTTTTACCTCTTGAATAGTTTTACCCTCAAAGATATCTGTACTAATTGGAATTGTCTTAATAGTAATAAGTTCTTTTTGCATAACTCACTCCTTAGTGTACAACTTGTGATTCTTGATCTGCCAGATTTGATGCACAGGTTTACCGTACTCATCTTCATCTGTGCAGATATAAGCTACAGTTTTAAGCACTCGTGCAAAACGCACACCATCCAGAACATCAACCTCATGAAGATAACCGTGCTCAATAGCCCAAAGGTTATCAGTTTTGCGATAAGTAAAATACTTACCGTAGTCTTTTTCTTGGAACTCTCCACTGTTGAAAGCTTGCATTGTCATCATAAGTATCTCCGGTTGTTGAAGCCTAGATTATAACACAGATTACCACCAGCTATCGTAATAAACTGCATTTCCTTTGTCAATTTCAGCTAAAGCTTTGTGTGCAAATTCAATATCTTCGTTTGCAATTTCATCGTTGTAATCATACTGAGAACCCCAAAAGAAACCTGTAGCTGACTGCAGCTTGTGACCTTTGGCATCTTCAATCAATGCATTCAAATCTTCTTTTGTAAGTCGCACTGGAATGCAGTTAAAGCTTTCAGCGTCACCACCTTTTGCACGATACAGATTTTCCATCCAAGAGTGCAAAGCATTGTGTTTACGCCAGTATTGTAATTCGTTTTTGAACTCTGTATTAACATCAAAGTCACCTTTTACTACAGATGCAGGAACAGAAAAAGCGTACATATCAAGACCCATGATTTTCTCCTTAAAATTAGATTGTAGCAGATAATGTAACCAAAGCGTAATCTACAGCTTTAATCAGCGTAGAATTTATATGTCTTCATGATAACTCCTGTTGAAGATTGAATTATAGCGCAGCTTTAAACAATTCTTGAGGTATCGCCCCAAATTTTTTATACAAAGCTTTACTAGACATGTTCGCAGCTTTTACGCCTAACTTCTTTTTGTTAATAATATTTTGATAGTAATCTCTTGCAATTCTATTTCTTGCACTACCACGACTATTGTTGCACTTAAAGCAAGCTGCTACAAGATTACTTCTGGCGTCACTTAAAATGTGTTTAGGGCTTGACCATTTATCAATCAAGTGCTCAACAGTAGCATCTGTGTCTTTGAACTTAATGTCAGTCTTAAATGTCATTTGAATTGCACAATAATGACATTTGCAGTTTTGATCTTTAACTAGATCTTCAAGATGTAATTTTGCTACATTATTTGACATCCTTTGAGTAGTTCATCTGTGGAATGAATTATAGCAAATAAAAAGACCGTGCGGAATTACCCACACGGTTATAAAGGTTATTCTTTACTTTTTATTAGTTCAACAGATGTAAGCTTACCATCAGTGAATGTAAATTCAATGTGGTCAGACATAGCAGAATTTGTACAATACATTTGTTGTGGAACTTGCATACCATCCCAAACTCGCTCATGATTGTCATGAACATGCTTCTCAATTGAATCATAATGCATGTACATCTTTTTGATTACTGGTTGAGGTTTAATGCGGTATTGAATATACTTATTCCATGTAGGACATTCTGATTTTTCCCATGCGTGACATTCTTCATAACGAAATTCAATCTCAGCACCATCTGCCCAAGCTTTAATGCATTCTGCGTGTTTGTGTGGTTTGTTCATAAATTACTCCTTGTAAAAACGATGATTGCCAATTCTAGCATAGATTTTCTTAGTTTTAGTCCATGCGTTTGAAATTTTTATATGAGCATAGTGCAGTACTGTATGTGGTACAACAGGCTTAAACTGCCCTTCTACCATACTATCTGCTACGTCTGATACATACCCATAGGCTTGCTTATCCGAAGGCTGTAAACGCCATTCAATGCGCTCTACATCAGGTCTACCTTCAAGAGTATAGCTAAACTGCTTACGCTGTTGAATTACACCACAATAGCTATCAGGATAATTTGCATGATTCTTACGATTTTCAATCACAGATGCAACTGCCAAAATACCTACAGTACCTTCACTACGTGCCTCGTAATATAGAGCGTTTTTGATACATTTACGTTCTTGATCTTTAATAGCTTCTTGCTCTTGCCTGATCAAATCTTTACGTACTTGCTCAAGTTCTTGCAGTTGTCTATACTCTCTGTACTGATCGGTCAATAGCATGGATACAATAAAGATTGTAATGTATACTGACCAACGCTTGATTGTATCTTTCATAATTATCCTTGATTTATTCTACAAAATTTTAAACGCCAAAATAGTAACCAGATACGACTTTGACGGTGACGATGCAAACTTTTATTACCTGTAAGAAACTTCTTATTGATAAGTTTACCAAATGGTTTAGCTTTTGGTAATCCTTTTAGGAGTTTTTCAGATATGCGTTCGTATGTACCGATCATTATTTAATTCCTAATGGTTTAGGTGGATATGGAACTCTACGACCATTAGACCAGAAAAAATTACCAGATTTTTCTAGTTCTTTTTGATAATTGTCGCAACGTTCTTTGCGTTTCCCTTCTTGTTTTCCATTTTTATATGCTGTGGTAATTAGAAAATAAATTATTAACACTAATAGTAAAATATTTTGCCATACACCGAGATCGATAATCATTATTTAACTCCGAAATATTCTTTTTCCAGATCCTGCAAGATACGCCGGAGTTCGTCAATGTTAATTTTCAAATATTGAACTGTTTCATTAACAAACTTCTTGTCTGAATCTTTCAAGGTACTGGCCACTTCCCACTGTGCCAACAGCATTTCCTTGCCAGCGATTGTTTTCTTCAGATTTTCTGCTACGGTTGTCATCTTAATTCTCCTTGTTGCTATGAGTGTATTCTTCAACAATCTCGCACTCAATCCATTGGGTGTCTATGAAGTCAAGGGCTTGATCCCAAGTGTCGAAGTGACCCAACGCTCTGCCCAACCAACGCTCAGGACCAGTGCCGTCCACATCGCCGCCGTATTCAACTTCTCTAACTACAAACTTGTTCATTCTTCACCTCGCTTAAACTTACGCTGTGTACTAAAGTCTTTCTTTTTATTCTTTTGGTGATTAGGTGTTTCTTCATAACCTGCGTCATCAAAGCGTTTTTTGTTGCGCTTGTTGGTCTGAAGGTAAGAGCTTTGCATTTTAGTTTCCTTGGTTGTGTTGTTACGATGATTGAATTATAGCACAGTTCCAAGTTCAGGGAACAAACTTTCCAAAATATTTTGTGCTTGTTCAAAGGTAGCACCTTGTGTTATACAATTAACGATAACCCCATCGTTGTCAATCTCTACTACATCAAACAATGTATTTGATACTTTACTGCGCTTAATTACTGTCTCTAATACCATGTGTTAACTCCTAAAAGAAAAAGAAAGGTAGCACCTAGTGCTACCGTAGATTATACCCGATTGTTTAGCCGTTGAGCTATAGCTTTAGCTTCTGTAAACAAACCACACAATTGCACATCAGTGTATTGTAAGGTGTCAAAGACTTTGTGATAACCGTTATTCCATTTTACAATGTATCGCATTTTATTTCCTTTCGTTTATTAATACCAGCGCTCTTTATAAGCTTTTTCAATAGTAAGCTTTAAAATTGTTTCTGCAATTAAAGCTTGTTCATGTAAGATATGATAAATATCTCCAATGTCAATTTCATCTTTATTTGCTTGATGAAATAATTGTTGAATTGTTATGTGAAATTCTTCTTTAGTCATGTGTTCTTCTCCTTAAGTTTGGCTTCGATGTCTTTTGCAAAAATCCTTACTCCGGGCATTAGTTTTCTGACGTATTCAACCTGCACCGCATCAATCTCCTCATCTGTCAGCCCAATCCAAGGCCGCTGTGCTGCGGGTGGGGTGTTCAATGCAGCAACACGACGATTGATTGCCTCCCTGTCATCTCCGTAAACACGGGCAGCAATTTCATCGCCATCCCACAGTTGGACAAACCATTGACCAAGGCCGGGATATTCACCACCAGTCAAGGTCACAAGGTTGCCAACCTTAAATGCAGGCTCCTGCACAGGTGCTGCGTCCATCTCGTTCAGTTCTTCGGCCAAACCGGGATGCTTGGCAATGATGTCTGCAAACAGCGGCTTTTCCTGCACAGGTTGCGCAAGGGCTTGTCTGCAAGCTGCGATGGCTTTGTTGACCGCATCCTTGTCATAGCAGAAAGAGCTTGTTATTCCTCCTGTACCGTCATCCACATAGTCGTCTTCGTAACTAAAAAGAGCAGCCAGCGCCAGCTTCAATGCATCCAATTGTTCACTCATGGTAATACTCCTTGTTGTCATAACTGTAGTATTGTAGCGCATCTAGAACTTCTTTTTCATCTTGTGTTGAATTAAATTCGATGCACTCTTCACTATAAATAGATTCTGTATCTACTCTTTCATTCACAATAAAGCTTCCTCCATATCTGACAAATCATCTTTGGTTTTACCATGAGTCTTCTTGTCTAGCAACTCTTGGCTTTCTGTAGTACGTTGGTTATTGTACGTTGGAAACGGCCATTTTGGTGGTAGATTCTGTTGGTTCAACATAGTGCTCCTTTAAATATTGCTTCATATAGTTGTCTTGAATGATTGACAACCGGAAGGAATCATAACATACATTTTGACCTTGTGCGTTAAGAACAGCTTTTGTTTTTAACTTTTGCATCTTTAACTTACCTACACCAGTTAGTCTTACAGATTCACCCTCGGATAGCATCTTTTGTAGTACTTTACTTAGATGCACCAGTACATCCTCCACTTCATACTGGTGATATTTACAGGAGTCTGCTACAGCTTCAATTAGCTTTTTAAAGCTTATGACTTTACGTTGACCCAAGGGTATACCTCCATAAATCTAGGTAGTGCAAAAGCATAGAAGACTTCTGCGGTTTCAGCAAAAGCAATATCGTTTGCTATGCACATTAGTTTAAATACTTTATCACTACCGGCTACACTGAACAATCCACCTTCTTTTAACTTTTCAAGTTTTAGTGGTGTAGTTAGCATCTGCCAGTCTTTAATATCGATTTCATTTATCATTGTAGTCCTTGAAAGTCAAAGATTTTACTAATTGCACCAGCTACAGCAATTGCAATATCACGATGCTCTGCTTGTGTACTTTCGTCTTTACGCACTTCAATGTAATGAATAAAACTACGAATTGTTCCTTGCATGTACAAACGAGACATTGTGTTACCCTCTGGTAATACGGCACGAGCTTGCTCTTTGGCAATGCCGTTCGTTACAGCCCACGTATACGCCTCTGTAGCAGCACGAATAACGTCTTGTTGCTTCTCTGTCCAGATACGATTAATCTCACGATGTTCTGTAGTTGTCAAATCAAGGTTGATTGAATTTTGACGATTCTTTGTATCTTGTAAGCGAGCTTGACGAATACTGAACGACAAATCTTTTACAGGATCAGCATATCGTTGGCTAAATTCCTGAAATGCAAAACTACGGTGACGCAGAATCTGCCTTGCAATATCACGAGTTGTTTCAATTTCAATTGTAGCACTTGCCATCTCAAATGGTGAGAAATGTTTATGCTTTAACAGATATTTTAAAAGTTTATCTGCTGTATCATTATTGAATTGATTACTAGGATTAGATACCCTAGCACAAAATGCAATAAGTTCTTTTGCTGATTTAAAATCCTCTTTAAATTCTTCAGATGGTTGTGTATAACCTACTAACTTTACTTTCATTTATACTCCTTATGGTGATCTGCAATGTATACTGAGTGATCTTGCATATAAACTGCAATATCTTCTTCAGTAAAGAATTTGTGTTGTCCATAGATATTATATGATGAATCAATACCTACGTCAAGCATTTTACCTTTGCTATCTGCATGATTGCCGTGACAGTGTCCGTGTAGATGCCAAGAGCCGTAGCCTTGTTTATGCCAAGAACTGACAGGAAAATGAAACAAACAAACAGATGTTTCACCGATCTTGATTTCTTTATAATCATACCATGCTGCAATCCACCCATCTCCTACAAGTTGATCCAGATGTTCTCTACGATCATGATTACCTTTAATGAAAATCTTATTACCATTTAATCGTGAAACAACATTAGAGACTTCTTCATAGGTTTTAAAGAATGAAAAATCTCCAAGATGATATACAACATCTCCTGCTGCTACTTGTGTATTCCAAAGGTCAATCAACCATCTGGTGTGATTATCTTGTGAAATACAATCGACAGAACGATTTGTAAATTCTACAATTCGCTTGTGACCAAAGTGCAAATCGCTTGTAAATATTTTCATTTCATTAACTCAATTTCTTCATAGGTATAAGTGATTGCATTATTGTGAGAATCTTGATATTTTTCAGATGCAATTTGTGCTTGATGTTCTGTAGACCATAATTCTACAAACTCAGTATATCCACTTGAATCAGACCAATATACAATCCATAGTTTCTTTTTCATCGTTTACCTTTCATTCGTCCTTTTAGTTTCAAATATTCTTCATCTTCTAACTCTCGCAAGCCAATGCAAGGTTTATTAATCTGCTTTTCAGTAGCACGATTATTCAAACGAATAAGACCACACCGATTGCAATATACAAACATACCTTTAGCGTGTAGTGTGCGGTTAAAGACATGACCTTGCATAATTAAACTCCCATAAAATCTTCAAGAATTACCCTGCGTTGTTGATCGTTCATAGCCAACCATGTGTCTTTATGAACATTGCTTACGATCAAACGAGGTACATCATACCACATATCTGGTAAAGCATTGTTAAATGATGCAGGGTTAGTGTACATCATTTCAACGAACTTTGCTGTCATACGCATCAATTTTTTCTTACCAACGTAGTAAGGAGTCTTTAGTTTACAGCAATTGTTGTAATCATAATCATCGTTGTCATTCATTGCATACATCATGAAACCTTCACCACGATCATGCATTGCGATTTCGAGTGCTTGCTCTAAAGTACAACGAATACTTTCACCCATAGGATGAAACTTACCGTTAGCTTTCTCACGTACACCAAGCAGATGCAAACCTTCACGCTCTTGCACAATATGTGGGTCTTGTGGTACTACAACTTCAAATAGCGTAGTAACATCAAAATCAACTACCATTTCATACATTCTGTAATCACGAAACAATAACTTTTTAGCCCACTGAGCGTATTCACTGGTAGTTGTACCTGTAGTAGACACAATCAATGCATCATTGTGTAATGTAGCTGCAACCATGTAACCATTAATCTTCTTGTACATTTCAACTGGAGTATCAAGCGGCATTGAACTCCAATACTCTCGCTCAAGATAATTGAAGCTTTTACGTGGAGCAGCTTGCACTAGTTCTTTTGTGCTGTTGCAGTAGACATGTCCTCTGCACTCAAGCAACTCAGGTACATCATACCATAGATAATCATACATAGCTCTACGATGATATTTGAATGTAGTGTACTTACCATCGTTTTTAAGCGTAGCTAAACCACGATAAACTAAGTTCATCTGTTGGTCGTATGTTAACAGCATCCTCTTCTCCTGTGATTTGTATAAAGAACAGATTGTAGCATAATTTTCAGAGATTACAACAAGTATAGATAAAAAAATACCCTAGGAATTAACCTAGGGTTTGTATTTAGTTTTCTATCAATTTGTTATGTTTACTTAAATTTTCTTTTGCAGTTATGACTTGCAGGTTCCAAGGAACATGTAAACCACACACGTTTTCACCTTGCAGTGGTACAATATGATCCACATGGTATTGTTCACCAGTTAGTAATGTTAACTCTTGTGCTTCTTTATAAAAGTTTTCAATGACCTTTAAATCTTCTTTAGTTAACCAAAAAGGTCTAGCTTTTAATTTTCTTGCTTTACGTTCAGCACTTTTAGCATTAATTTTATCTTTGTTATTTTTACGATATTCTTTCTTATACTCTTTCATATAAACTGAAATTTTCTCTTTATTAGCTTCTCTATAAAGTTTTGCTTTCAATTTTAAAGTTTGTTCGTTGACTTCTTTGTAATTTTTCCAAACTTCTTTAAGTCTTTCTTTATTTTGATCACAATATAATTTTTGACTAATTGATATTTTATCTCTATTTAGTTGTTGATACTCTTTAATACAACTTTTACATTGACCATGATAACCATCTTTTCGATTCTTATCTTTACTAAATTCATTAAATAATTTTTCTATTTTACACTTACTACAAATTTTATACATAATTGATTCCCGTCAAACACCCGTAAACTATAAAAGCAAAAAAGCAAAAAGCAGCTACGGGAAGCTGCTCTTATCGTTGAAAGTAATTAATTTTCAACTATTGCTTTATAATTATAACAGATATTAGCTATAAAATCAAGTATTATAGTTGAATTTTAAACTTACGTTTCATTTCTTCAACCTTGCTATCAGGACAACCATGAATGTTTTTATTACCGTGATAATTTTCAACAACAAGGCTCACGAAATTGGCACCACAAACATTTGCAATATCCATGTACTGCCCGACTTCCCAATCGGTTACGCTGGTGTTGGACACTGATACATTAAAGCCCTGTTCTAGAAAATGCATAGCAGTAGATTGACACCACTCATGTGCATCTTTTAGCTTTGTTGGATCAAAGTTATAATCAAAAGAATTCGTAACAGGATTCCACTTTGTAAAATAATCATCAGCTTCTAAATTAATCATAGTTAACGCATATTGATTTAGTAAGTTTGCAAATGTTGATTTGCCGCTGCCCGGAAGGCCCCTTATCAGGAATAGTGTAGGTTTTTCTTTATTCACTTTATACTCCATTTACTACTAAGATTACACAAGCCTTGTCAAAACCATCGGTAGATTCGGGCATGTCGAATACTGCTTCAACAACCTCGTGAAAAATGCCGTTAGATTCGTCATTAACGCTTACCGAGATATTCTGCGGTAGTTTCTTTAGTTGTTTAATTAACTCCGCTACTGTCATTTTATACTCCAATCAATTACAAAACATAAAATAGAACATTGGTCCAAACATTACACCAATAATGATTAGAAACACAAGAGCAGCGAGAGGATGCCAAGGCATAATAAACTCCTTATTTAAACAACCAAACAATTAAACCGAACAAGTAAATAATTGCAGAAGCTACCTCTACAATTACAAGTGCTTTATCTTTATAGCTAAACCAACCGACTAAACACCATAAAAATCCACCAATAAAACCAAACACTAAGTTTAATGGAAATATGTTAAATGTTGTTAAGATCATGCTGATCATATAAAACGCAGTACCAGACCAACGTAGCATTAGTTTACAATCTTTGTAGAAACATCAGTCCAAACCGTGTACTGCATTATCACATGATCTTCCCACGGTTGACCGTAATCGTATTCTACAGAACCAATACCTTCAATAAACGTTGGTTCACCTCGTGCAATATGAGAAGCTGCAAACTCTACGATTTCTTCAATAGTTTCTACATCAGAGATGCATTCGCTGAATTCTTTGATCAGTTCTGCAGCATCAGCATTAGGATTAATACGAATTGTTACTTCTGATTCTACAACTACTGCTGCATAATATGTTTTTTCAAACTTGTTCATACTTTATCCTTTCTTTAACATGATTTATATAGTAGAATCAACCAAGCACTTTCATTGCCTTTTGTTACAGATTTTACTAACCAACCCATGTCAATTGCAACGTTAATTTCATGAGCTACAATATCTGCAGAACCATAACAACTGATAACTTTTTGTTTCATCAGATAACCTCAGCTTTCAACAGTGTTTCACCATCTTCTGCCCACGTTAGACGAAGATTATGTGGAAATGTAGCTCGACTATGGGTACTATGTAAAGGTGCATTATACTTATCGAATTTAATATGTGTAGTAGTTACAATTTCTTTTGGTTTAATGCGATATTCAGAAGTACCTCCTACACTGATTGTACCACGATCATCGAATTTATCACAATCATACCACATATCTCCAAGTTTAACCTGAATACTTTCACCATTAATCCAAGCAATCAATACGTCTTTTTGATCTCTCAATGCCATTTTAGTTTCTCCTTAAAGTTGATCGTACAATTGTACCATTACATTTGATTCCTGCAGCAGTTTAACACCAGAATCATCTCTGTACTGTTGCAGATACACCACACGTTTAACACCAGCTTGTAGCATCATAGCAGCGCATTGTACACAAGGTGCTAGTGTAACATAGACTGTAGCGTCTACACAACTTACACCTTCACGAGCAGCTTTCATAATACAGTTTAACTCAGCATGGATGACTTCTGGTTTTGTGACTAAGCATGTACCCTGATCATGCCCGTTCCAAATTTCTTCTTCGCATCCATTAGGGCGACCTACAGCAGTCCCATTATAACCACTGAGGGTAACACCTTGCCTAGTGACTAAAATGGCTCCTACCTGCGCTCTACGGGCTTTGGATAACTTGCTGTGTAGTATGGCAGTACCCATGTAGGTTTCATCAAGGTCTTTTTGATTAGCCATGAATTACTTTCGTTTTTACTTTAAGTTTGCGTTTGTCACGTAAAGCTTTTGCTTCTTCAAGTGTGTCTACCATGCACCACTTTTTGACATACTCCATAGCATTCCACCAGTAAATATTGTCATTGCCATATGTAGTATGTTCTTTGTATACCCAACCTAGTACACTCCACCTGCGCACAGCATATTTACCATTAAAAAATTGCACAATGTGTGCTTTAAACGGATTATAAAATTTCATACTTTCTCACTCCTGTTTCTGTAGTAAAACGAACAATCTTAACACCAAAACCCTTGAGCATAGCTTGGCAAGTTGGGCATGGTTTAGCCGTAGCCATTGTACCATCATTGTGAAACCGTTGAACGAAAACGCTATGAATATTTTTGCGACCTGATGCAAGTACAGCAGAAAGTTCAGCGTGAATTTTATCTTTTTGTTCTGACTCTCCAGCTTGTATAGCAAAGTGCTTCATAAGTGGATGACTACGGTTATAGTCATTAACTCCGGTACCTAGCACACGACCTTTCTTATCGAAGGCTGTAGCGATGATTTCATAGCGTTTGCGTGTCATTACAGTTTACGAGCTTGTTTAAGTTTGTGTTGAATACCTGCAAGTACTTTGTGTTGACGCTTGAGCTTACGTTGCTGATTACGGTAGTAGTTCAGCATATTAAAGTAAGTTTCACCTAAATCTTTATCATCAGGATTACTCTTGTTCCAACATTCATTGATTCGATCCTTTAATTGTCTTAGTGTAATTTCATCTGAACATAAAACAGTAGAAAGACCTTGTGTAAGCGCTTGCAGTTCTTCTGTTGTAAGAGATACAGCACGATGTGTTTGTGCATAAGACTTCAAGAATTGATCTAGCTTGTTACTTAGCAAAACAGGTTCTTGTACAGGTTTACCCTGCATAGCTCGTTCAGCTTTTTGCCATACGATTTCAGCTAGTGCTAATTCACCGTCTTCAAGACCCATATGGTCTACCATGTGCAAAAATTCAGGTTTCAAGATCATGTTAGTTCCTTTCAATTAAAAATTTATTGTATCACACTTTTGTGCAATTCACACCATGCGCTTGCAGCCACAATTGGAACTTGTCCATTTCCAAGGGCTTTAAGTCTGTCCATCCTGTGGGCCACCCCATCAAGTACTCGAAATTCTGCGGGGTAGGTTTCCCAAACACTGTTACATAATTCCTGCACGATCTGTGCTTTTGCATTGATGGTGCGGCAAAGTTCGCCATAGTGGTCGGTGTATGCAAGTAACCAATATCTATCCCGTTCATGATCTGCACCAACGTCTTTCGCTGAAAGCTTGATATATTTACTATTGTACCCGAGTTCCAGCAAGTCATTTTGCGCTTGTAGTATGGCTCTTTCGGAAACATTTTCAGCAAAGATAACTTTAGGCTCAACCTCTCGGATAACTCTGAGCATTTCTCCCCATAGGTCTTTTTCAGCAATATTTCTACCTCTTGCTGCACTAGAGAATGCTTGGCAGGGGAATCCTCCAGAAACCAAGTCCACAGTTCCACGCCACGGTCTTCCATCAAACGTACATATTTCGTCCCAAATCGGGAAAGGTTGTAAGGCTCGTTCGTTTTGCCGTTGAATGAGAACCTCGATACAGTACTCATCTCGTTCAATAGCACATACAATGTTGTGTCCGAGGATATGACTTGCGAGTAGTCCTCCACCAGCGCCCGTGAATAATGAAAGCTCATTCATGATTTCCTTTCTGTACAAAATAATTCTTACATGCTTCACAAGGTTGATGTAAATTTTGCATAGAACAATCTTCACATGTTAGCCAATAAATTTTCATAGCGACCTTTCATCTAAAATAAAGTAAGTACAACCGATAAAATGTTCATCATATCCAAAAGAATTAATAGCAAGAGTATGTTTACCTTTGGTTAGAATTTTAACGTATCCTGATGAAGATATGCTACGTGCTGTACCAATCAATGTATAACCGTTTTTAATCTTGGCTTCTACGACAATATCTTGTGCAGACAACATGTTAAGTTCCTTTCGGTTTCGTTGTTGAAGCCTGAATCATAGCACAAGAATTTAGCTTTGCAACAACTTATGCAAATAAATTTATTTTGCACAAAGGGACTTGACAAGATTTGATCTGATGCTACAATTCAACACTGAAGGGGGTTACGGGGGTTAGCGAAGGGTATAGTCGAAGGGTTCGTCTCAAGGTTGAACTCAGGTTGATCTCAAGTTAATTCAAGTTATAATATGAGTTAGCTTCAGTTGTAGAGTACAATACATGATACAATTGAGGTTCATACAGTAAAGTAATTTAATCAACCTAAAGGAGATATATGCAGATACAAACAAAGATTGGTAACACAGGTACAAAAGTTGTGGTAGACTTTACATTGTACGATGAATGCGATATCAATTGGGAAACATTGAAGGTATACTTATATGATAACCCTGAAGTTGATATCACAGATTTGATCGGTAACGAGTGGTCTGCAGAAATTGAAGATGCTATCTATAAAAATGCAGAGCAACTTATGCAAGAAGCTTTAAATGATGCTAAAATTGAAGCTTATATTTCAGATGAACTTTTTAAGGAGTAAAGGTATGACACATAAAATTTGTAATGAATGCGAAACAGTAAAACACTGTATGCAAAATGGATGTATTCCGAAGGTTGATACCTTAAAAGAAAAACCTACAGTGTACTATGTAGGCCTAGCGAAGGTTTGGCATTGGAATGATGATCCTACAAAACCCGTTGCAAGTCTACCTCTTGTACTAGATCACCCTGTACTAGGTAACTGTAAAAATGTACGTACATCTATCGTTGTGCATCAGTATTTTGATGGTACAATTGAGACTAAGAACACAATTTATAAACCAATGGCATCTGAAGGGATGGGATCGTGAAAAATATTTTAGGATATAAGTTTACAAGTATTTTTGACTATCATGTTTGTTCTACAAAAGAAGAATGTGGTAAACCAAACTTTGATCATGAAAATTCGTGGTATGATAAATTACAATGGAATGATCAAATTTCAAGAGAAGAATACACTTGTACAGGTGCAGGTATGGAAGTAAGAAATGCAGACTTCATTGGACCATTTCGTTTACAAGATCAGTGCAGACCATTTAATATTTATTACTGAAAGAAATATGAGTCAAGCAGAAGTAACAACAGAAGTTCCAGCAAAGGTAGTCTTCCTTCATTGCTGCGAGTATTTAGATTCTTTGGAGAAAGCTAAAGAGCAAACCAAAAAGAACTACTATGATTACTACATTAAGCAAACAAAGTTTTCTTTGTGTAAAATGCAAAGAGTGCCTGAGTATTCGCACGAAGAAGCATTGGAACGTGCAGAAAACAGTGTGCATTGGCAACTCAATACTGGCGGTCAAAAATACAATGTAATAAAGATTCAAAATTTAGCTTTTCGTGATTTATCTGCTACAATGCAGGTGAACTACGAAGCTTGGAATATGATTCACAATCGCTTTACTGCAGTTAAACCAGAGGATAGAGAACTTGAAAACTTTTAAGAAAACAGACATTAAAAATATTCGTTTGACATGGCAAGAAGTTAAAAACGATGGTACAATCAGTTCTCGTTCTTACGCTTGTGATGATAAAAGTGCAAGCTGGCATCTGATGCAAATGCGTAAGAGTTCTTCCCTTCGTAATATTAAAATGGAAAAGCTTTGAATAAAGCTGCAAAGGAGAAACTATGAGTGAAGAATATTCAGTTGGTTATAATGAAGCAATTGATGAACTAGAGCAAGAAAATCGTTTGTTACGTGCTCGTAATGATCGGTTGGAACGAGAGAGCGAGATGCGAAGACTTGCTCTGCTCGATACTTTGAAAGAATCAACTGTGCAGGAGCAGACGGACTGGGAAGCAGTGGCAGCAGATCAGGCCATGACTATCTCCATGATGAAGGTAGATCAAGAGAAGTCAGAGTCCGCATACCAGCGTGGCTACATGGATGGCATGACAAAACAACGCCCTTGGATTGGGCTGACGGATGAACAGATTGACAAAGCATCATGGGATTTCTCCGAGTACGAGGGTTTCCAGCATGGTGCAAAGTGGGCACAAGAACAACTCAAGGAGAAAAATTCATGAGTAAAATACAAGAAGCGTTAAATGCACTTGATGAAATAAAACAAGCTATTAATACAGCTTATGCTGATGGTTATAAAGCTGGTATGAAACCTTCGGAATGGGTTGACCTAACAGACAGACAAATCGAAAGTATCTTCCTTGATGCAGGTTGGTCATGGGGTGAAAAAGCTGACATGTATGTACCTGCAGTAAGAGAAGTTCTGAAATTATTTAAGGAGATTAATGAATGATCAAACTAATTTTTGTACTTGCATTGTCTACACTGATTGTAGCAATGGTCTTTTTCTTTTTTAAAGAATCAGATGCATCAGCAAAGTGGAAAGCAGTGAAAACTGTGTTATACTTGCTGTTCTTTGGATTCATTGCTGTGTCAATTCTGGCTGGCATTGTTATTTTGTTTTAATCAAAGGAGTATTTATGAAATCTATTAAAAGCGTTATTCTTACTGTTGCCGTTGCATTAGCTTCTGTAGGTTGCACTCGAATTGAAACTGGTGAAGTTGGTGTACGGGTCAACGCATCAAAGCAAATTGAAGGTACAGAACTGCAGCCGGGATCATGGAATCAAACTCTTGTTGGTTCAATCCTTACATTTCCAACAAAAGATATCTCAATTAACCTAGATAATAAAACACCAATGACAGCAGACAATAGTGCTCTTGCTGATTTTGATATGACAATTGTTTATGGTCTTAATTCAACATCTGTATCTGAACTATACTCAACTAAGAGTCGTAGTTTTCATGCTGAACATAAAGGTGATATCTTTTGATGTATAACTATATGTCTACACTAACTAATAATGCAGCTTATAAAGTTATTCGTAATTACAAGTCACTTGAAGTTGCAGATAATCGTGCTAAGATTGAAGAGCAAATTCGTGATACAGTACATGAACAATTGAAAGCTGAAAAATTAGATGGTGCAGTTACGCTAACTGTTGTGCAGGTACGTAACATTCTACCTAACGCTGAAATCCTGCAGTCTGCTACCAACTATGTTCGTGCTCAAAATGAACTGAAGATTAAGCAAACTGAAGTTGATATCGCTAAGAAAGAATCCGAGCGCATGGCTGCACTGAGTTCTAATTCTGGTCAATCTATCGCTTACATGCAAGCTCAAGCACAAATGAAGATTGCTGAAGGTATTGCATCTGGTAAAGTAAATACGATTGTTGTACCGATGGATTTCAAAGGAATGATTAACGTCAAGTAACTCACGGAGGGCTTCGGCTCTCCTTTACTATTTGGAGAAAAGATGAAATATTTTGTAACTATTAAAGTTGAAGAAACACTAGTAATTGATGATGTGTGCAATGAAGCTGAAGCTATCAAATATGCATTACAATTCTTTGATCCAACAGCACACGACCCTGAAGTTGTAGAAACATGGAGTGACGAAGATGAAAAGTAAAGACTATTTGGCAATTGATTGGAACTCCATTGTACTTTTTGATGAGAAATCTCCAAGTGGTTTATCATGGTCTAATAATTATAAATTTGCAGGTTGGAAAAATTATAAAAGAAACGGTAAACCAAGTGGTTGGAGATTAGAATATAGAGAAAAAGCATACTATTGTCATAAAATATTAGCAATTTTATTTTTAAATTTAAAAGATAATAACTTAGTTGTTAATCACAAAGATTGTGATCCATTTAATAATAGTGTAGAAAATTTAGAAATTTGCACTGCTAAAGAAAACTCTAGAAGACAGAGTTGTCATATTGCAAAAGAATTACATCCTACTAATGTTTCTGGAATTGTTGGAGTAAGTGAACATACAACTTTAGATGGTGCTAAATATGCCAGAGCACAATGGAATGATTTAAATGGTAAAATTAAATGTAAATATTTTCCATACAAAAAGTACGGTAAAACAGAAGCAGTAGAACTTGCAAAAAATTGTAGAAGAGATGCCATCAATTTGCTTCACATACAAGATGCAGGTTACCCATTAGTAAAGGATTAAAATGGACAAGAGTGAAGTTATTATTTGCAACGCTATTATGACCCCTGACGGGACATATTTACGTAGTTATCACAGACATGACTATAAGGAGCATCTGGATAAACTGACTGGTGAGATTTTCATTGTAGACGGTGGTAACGAATACTTACGCCGTAGCATAAATACAACATCTGCTACACCAATGGATGTATACCTGAGTGATCCTTTTGAAACTATCCGTAGGAACTTTGTATGGAAATCCTACGGTAAGAACGGTGAACACATTCCACACGGTATTTATATTTACTTGTGCAAGATGGATACCGACCACATTCATGCTATACTTGAAACTCAAACGCAAATCAAGGATACTTACGTAGAGGACTTGATGAAACAAGAGTTAGCTTATCGAAAGGAAAATTATGAGTGACGTAGAGCAATTTTGGTCTAAAGTAGCTGAGAAGTTCGGTGATAATCGCACATGGCATCAGTTGAATCCTATGGAACAACAGATGGTCATACAAGGTGTTAACATGATTTTGCAGGTGGTGCAGCGATGAGTTTAGCTTTTGTAATTTATCTTGCAGGTGTAATTACCAATGTAGCAAGTTTTATAGGTTTGATTTTTATTACCAGTATTGTTTTATTCAGTCTATACACTGTTGGTTATCTAATATCAAATGAATCCTCTTGGAAAACTCGTGGTAAGTTTTACAAGTGGCCTCTGGTGTTGATTCTAACTTGTGGTACAATCAGTACGTTGCTACCGAGCGAACGCACAATGTGGATGATGGCTGGTGCTTATACTGGTGAAAAAGTTATGGAAAGTACTATTGGTAAACAGACAGTGGAACTTATTGAACTGAAGCTTGCAGAAGAGCTTGAAACTATTAAAAGTAAAGTCAAGGAGAAAGCCAAATGAACTTCCCAAAAATTATTTGGCAATCACCTAAAATTTTCTACTATGCTGGTGTATACTTGAAGCTTGGTAACAAACGTTACCGTCTAATCAAAATTGGAGAACACTAATGACAATTCCAGAAGGCTTAAAGCCTTGGTATGGATATGTTACCTATGATGAAAATTCACCGAGTTGTCTTACATGGATACAAACAGTAGGAAGAGGTGGAAGTCTAAAGCATGTTGGTAACGTAGCTGGAAGCGTTTCTAAATTTGGAAAAGTAGCAAGGTACTGGAGATTCGGATTAAATCAAGAAACTTATTTCAATCATAGAGTAATTTGGGAAATGTTTAATGGTGAGATTCCACAAGGTCTTGTTATAAATCACATAGATAATGATTATTTAAATAATAAAATATCAAATCTTGAAGTTGTTTCTACAAAAGAAAATAACCACAAAACATACCAACATAATGGTTTAGGTTTGAATAAATTGAACACAACAGGTTTACTTGGAATTTCAGATTATGTTAGAAATATCAATGGTAAAACTTACTACTACGCACACGCACAATTTAGGAATAAAGATGGTCGTAAAGTTCAAAAATATTTTAAATACGATATAATTGATGAAGTATCAAAAGAAATCGCATTTAAATTAGCCAGAGAATGGCGTAAAGAAAATATTTTGACTTTAATCGCTAAAGGTTCAGCATTTTACAATAAGGAGAATTTATGATTCCGACTGATTTTCGTCCACAATTAGCAATCGAGCACAGTAAAGTCAAAACTCAACCATCCAATATGTATATGTCTGAAAAACTTGACGGTATTCGCTGCATTGTATTTGGTGGTGTAGCTTACTCTCGTAGTCTTAAACCAATTCCAAATAAGTTTATCCAATCCTACGTTAAGCACCATTGGGAAATGCTAGATGGTATAGATGGTGAACTGATCGTTGGCGATAAGAATGCACCTGACGTATTCAATCAAAGTACTTCTGGTGTTATGCGTATCGAAGGTGAACCAGATTTTACATTTTGGGTGTTTGACCGCTTTCATCCTACAGCTACTTGGTTGGAGCGTTATGCTCGTTTGGTTAACCTAGATCGTGATGATCGTTTACCATTGCGAGTAGAAGTACTGCAGCATTTTCCTGTAGAAGAAATGTTTAATATTGATGAGTTTGAACGTGACATGCTGGCTCAAGGTGCTGAAGGTATTATGCTTCGTGATGCAGATGCTAAATATAAGTGCGGTCGATCTGGAACTAAAACACCAGAACTACAGAAGGTCAAACGCTTTGTAGACAATGAATTTGAAATCATCGGTTGGGAGCCTAAGTACACCAACACCAATGAAGCAAAGACCAATGAATTAGGACGCACAGAACGCTCTACAGCTAAAGAAGGTATGGTAGCCCTAGACACAATGGGATCGTTGATTCTATGTACCTCTAAAGGCGATACATTCAATTGTGGTAGCGGTATGACTGACGCTATTCGTGCAGACTTGTGGGAACGCAGGGAATCACTGATGGGTCAACTTGCAAAGGTTAAGTACTTTGATGTTGGAACAGGTTATAATGTACCTCGCTTTCCAGTGCTGGTTGGTATCCGGCATAAGGATGATCTATGATTCGTAAAACAAGCAGTCCTATCCCAAAGTGGCAATTCATGCTTTTGGATTGTCAGAAATATTTGATGGTTTAGTAGCTGTATTGTCACTAGGTGTGTTATCATCTGGTTTGTCTATGAAAACTATCTCTTATTTCACAATCAAGCATTTCAAATCGAAAGGAAAGAACAAATGACAAAACGTAAACTCGCAACAGTGCGTAAGATCGCAGCAATTGAACCCATCGAAGGTGCAGACGCTATTGAAGTCGCTGTAGTCGATGGTTGGAAAGTTGTAGTAAAGAAGGGTGAATTTGCAGTTGATTCACTCGCTGTGTACATCGAAATTGATTCTTGGGTTCCAACAGAGCTTGCACCATTCCTATCCAAAGGTAAAGAACCTCGTGAATACGAAGGTGTAAAAGGTGAACGACTACGTACAGTAAAACTACGTGGTCAACTGTCGCAAGGATTACTGCTACCTATTCCAGAAGATACTATCAAAGGTGCAGGTAGTCTTATTGCTGAAGGTTTGGACCTTACAGATCATTTGGGTATCATCAAATGGGAACGCCCAATGAATGCTCAACTTGCTGGTATGGCACGAGGTAATTTCCCTGCGTTAGTACCAAAGACTGATCAAGAGCGTATCCAAAACTTGACACGATCTTTTGAACAGTACCAGCAAGACACTTGGTCAATCACAGAAAAATTAGATGGTTCATCTTGCACATTCTATCTAGACGATGAAGATGTATTTCATGTATGCTCACGTAACTTAGACCTGAAAGAAGACGAAGCAAATTCATTCTGGAAAGTAGCACGTAAGTTTCAAATTGAAGATATCATGCGCCGTAACTTTATGAAGGGTATGGCTATTCAAGGTGAAATGATCGGTGAAGGTATCCAAGGTAATCAGTACAAAACTCAACTTGACTTCTACGTTTACGACATGTACAATACTCATACAGGGCAATACATTTTGCCAAATCAGCTTAAAGCAGCGTGTGAAAAGCTTGGGTTAAAGCATGTACCTATCTTGTGTGAAAACACAGAGATTAAAGATCATACGATTCAAAGTCTGTTACAATATGCAGAAGGTAAATCAGTGCTTAATGGTAGTATCAGAGAGGGTTTAGTTTACAAGAGTAACACTGTACATGATCGAAGCTTCAAGTGCATAAACAACTCGTGGCTTCTCAAAAATGAATAAACTATAAGGAGTAAAATGGCAGCTTTTGTTAGACATGAAGCTTGTCCTAATTGTGGGAGCAAAGATAACTTAGCCGTTTATGCTGATGGTAGTTATTTTTGCTTTTCGCACTGTGGGTACAAATCAGTAAGTGAAGAGTTCAAAGAGCAAAACCCTAGACAAAACTCTAAGGTTCAATCTAAAGTCCGATCAAACGTTAAAAAGGAAGAAGATATGGAAGTTAAACCAAGTACAAAACCTGCACTGACACCAGAGCAAAATGCAGATATTAAGGCAGAGACTTCTGTTAAGGCTAAGGGCTTTCGCGGGATTGATGATGATATCAGCAAATACTTCGGAGTTCGTTATTCTTTCGCAGAAGATACTGGAGAGGTCATTGAACAATATTACCCTTGCACTCAAGATGGGCAACTATCTGGATATAAAATTCGAGAAGTACCAAAGAATTTCCGTTCGATTGGTCGTACTGGTGCTGACTGTGAATTATTTGGACAATTCAGGTTCAACCGTGGTGGTAAATATGTGATCATCACTGAAGGTGAACTCTGTGCTTTATCAGCATACCAGATGCTAAGTGAGTACAATAAATCAAAAAGTGACGGTGTTTTTGAGACTGCTGTAGTTAGTCCAACTACAGGAGCCAATTCTAAAAAGCAAATCGCAGCACAGTATAAATTCTTCGACAGTTTTGACAATATTATTGTTTGTTATGACAATGACAAAGCGGGTAAAGAAGCAGCAGAAGAGATTGTAAAGTTTCTACCAAAAGGTAAAGTCCGAATTATGCAGATGCGTAAGAAAGATGTTAACGAATACCTTGAAGCTGGAATGCAAAAAGAGTTTATTCACGACTTCTATAGCGCACAACCATATGTACCTGCAGGTGTTGTAGGTTCATCCTCTTTGTATGAAAAACTACTAGAGTCTGCAAATGTAAAGAAAATTACTATGCCGCCATTTTTACATAAATTAGATGATATGATTGGTTCTATTGACCTTGGTACAATTGGTGTTCTTGCTGCAGGTACTGGTGCAGCTAAAACTACTTTTACCAATGAAATGGTTTACTTCTGGTTATTCAATAGCCCATACAAAGTCGGCATTGTTTCTCTTGAATTAACTTGTGGTCAGTACGCACAAGCAATGCTTTCTCGACATATTGAAAATAAAATTGCAAACATTAAGGACCCTCAAGAAAAACTAAAATATCTGTCTCAAGATTTTGTAAAACATAAAGCTGAAGAACTATTTAAAACTCCAGACGGTAATGATCGTTTTATGGTTATCGATGAGCGAGATGGTTCTGTTGAAGTATTACAAGATAAGATTGAGGAAATGATTATCTCGTGTGATTGTAAGGTTATTATCGCAGACCCAATCTCTGATGTGTTTGATCAACTTAGTATTGAACAACAAGCTAAGTTTATGAGTTGGCAAAAAAGCATGATTAAAAACTACAATGTTACATTCATTAATATTGCTCACATTCGTAAAGGTTCATCTAGTAAGGAAGCGGCTAGTACAGGTGCATTTGTACCAGAAGAATCAATTATTGGGTCATCTACATTGATTAAGAGCGCATCTTGGGTTGTTATGTTACAACGCGATAAATACGCAGAAGATGATACGGTAAGAAACACAACACACGTTACTTTGAGTAAGAATCGCAGTAATGGAACAACAGGGAATGCTGGTAGTGTATATTATTGCAATCAAACACATCGGTTATATGATCTTGACGAGTGGCTAAATGATCATACGTGATTTAAAAATTAACAAAATCTCAGGGAAATCTTTAAAAGGTATTCCTTGGGGTGAAATGGTATATTATGATGAAACTAGTCCAACTGGTTTAAGACATAAAACTGATAAGCGATATGGAAATCAGGAAACATTGGTAAACAGGTATGCAGATGAAGTTGCGGGTTCAGTTTCTGATGGTAAATATTCTGTATATTCTTCAACTAAATATGGTACGTTTCAAGTACATAAAATTATCTGGTATCTTTGTACTGGACAAGATGTACCAGATAATCATATTATTGATCATATTGATGGTAACTTACAAAATAATTTAATCTCAAATTTGAGAGTAGTTTCCAAAGCGTTAAATGCAAGAAATACCTCAAAGTATAAAAACAATACAACAGGGATAACAGGTATTTACTTAGATACTAAAAATAAAGGTCAAACGTATTGGAAAGCTTCATGGATGACACTGGACGGTAAACAAAAGACAAAATCTTTTTCAATAAATAAATTTGGGAATGAAAATGCAAAACTTTTAGCTATTGCGTACAGAAGTGAACAAATTAAATTATTGAATGAACAAGGTGCTGGATACTCTGATAGACACGGTACATAAATTTAGTTGACATGAGCCTCAAGTTGTGATAGACTTGGGGCTTATTTATTTGGAGGACAGCAATGGATCGCACGAAAGATTGGGTTTGGGATATTGAGACATACAAACATGCTTTTACGTTTAGTATTGTTCGTGCTGATGGTAAGTTCAAGAAGACCTTTGAAGTATCTGCTCGTGTAAATGAAGTAGATCGCATTCTTACTTGCCTTGACTACTTGCACGATAACGAGCATCGTCTTGTAGGTTTTAACTCCTGCGGATTCGATTACCCAATTATTCATAAGTTGATTGATAATCGTGATTCTCTACCAAAGACAGGTAAGGCACTTGCTGCTAAAGTATTTCATTGGGCACAACAGCAGATCGATAGTTTTAAGAATGATGGTTTTGGTTATACAGTAAAAACTGAAGATCAATACGTCAAGCAAGTTGACCTGTATCGCATCTGGCACTTTAATAACAAAGCTAAAGCTACAGGTTTGAAGATGCTTGAATTTAACATGCGCCTTGATAACATTGAAGACTTACCTTATGGTATTGAAGAAGAACTTACTGATGAAATGCTTGACGATATCAAAGCTTATAACGAGCACGATGTAGCTTGTACACTTGCTTTTTATAATGCATCTGCATCACAGATTGAATTTCGAGATAATCTAAGTATTAAGCTCGGTCGTGACTTTACAAATGCAGATGACACAAAGATTGGTGCTGAGTACTTTCAAATGGAGCTTGAAAAAGCAGGAATATCTTTGCACACTCATAAAGATGGTAAGCGTGTAATCAAGCAAACTAAGCGAGATAAAATTGCAATTAAAGATTGTCTATTTAACTACTACAGTTTTACACAACCAGAATTTCAAGCTATTTATGATTGGTTTTCTAAGCAAGTTATTACTGAAACAAAAGGTGTATTCTCAGATATTGAAGAGCATGACCTTGGTGAAGTTGCAAAGTATGCCGAGCTTGAGATTAAGCGCAAGAAGTTCAAAACTAAACCTACAGAAGCTGAAGTTAAACTCTTCATGATAGAACATCCCTTGGGTTGGATCGAAGAAGAAGAGCTGAAAGCTACAGAGTATTTGTTTGATGCTGAAGGCAATCATGTAATGGAATACCCATTAGATGCTGATGGTTCACCTGACTTTACAAAAAAGCAAAAGAAGGCTCGTGTACCCAAGAAATCTTATTGGGGTTGCTACCGTATTGCCGCTACTCTAAACGTGCTTGTAAACGGCTATAGAATCGATTTTGGAGTAGGTGGTGTACATGCATCTTTGAGTGAAAGAATCGTCAAGGAAACCAAGAGCTACATGGTACGAGATGCTGACGTTAGCTCCATGTATCCAAACATTGCTATCTCAAATAGAATCTATCCAGAGCACCTTGGTGAAAAGTTCTGCGATATCTATCAAGACATGTATGAACAGCGTAAATCATATGCTAAGAATACTGCAGAAAATGCTATGCTCAAACTTGCACTCAATGGTACATATGGTAAAAGTAACGATAAGTTCTCTGTGTTTTATGATCCCAAGTTTACAATGTCAATTACCATTAACGGTCAACTGTCTTTGCTGATGCTTGCAGATCGTTTATTACAGATTGAAGGCTTGAAGCTTGTGCAGCTAAATACCGATGGTCTTACAGTTGCAATGCTGCGTAGTACAGAAGAGCAATATAAAGAAATTTGCACTCAGTGGCAGTCTGATGTAAAGCTGGAGTTAGAATTCGTGGATTACTCAAAGATGATTATTCGTGATGTAAATAACTATATTGCTGTGTATACTAATGGTAAAACTAAGCGCAAAGGTGCATACCAGTACGAAGGTCTAGGTTGGCATCAAAATCAATCTGCACTGGTTATTCCTATGGCTGCTGAAGCAAGCATGACTACAGGTGTAGATGTTCGTGAGTTCATCAAACAGCACTTTGAAGCTGGAAATATTTTTGACTTCATGTTACGCACAAAGGTTCCACGCAGTTCAAAACTTGTGTTAGAATTTGAAGATGGTCGAGTACTTGCACAACAAAACATCTGCAGGTACTATCCTTCTGCATCTGGTGGTAAGCTGATCAAGTTGATGCCAGCATTGGAAACAAGTGAAGATAAGTCAGATCGCAGACTAGGTATCGATACCGCTTGGAATGTCAAGACATGCAACAACATGCAAGACTTCGAAGGTGATATTGATTTTGAATACTATGTGCAAGAAGCTGAAAAGCTAGTTATCGGAGGTTAACATGAGTTGGAATGCATTACCATTTTGGGTATATGATGCAATATATGAACATGATCTTGCTAAGATGCAATGCTGCTTTGAAGACGAGTGGTTTGCTGGTACCCATAAGCAGTTACCAAAGCATGTCATCAATATGTCAAAAGCTACTTTTAAAACGCACGATGAAGGAGGTTGGAATCATGAGTTACATTTATAAGTACAATAAAGAGCATCACACTTTGGAACAGTACAAAGATGGTATGCTAAGAGCTTGTATGCAAATGCCTCAGTCTGATCTTAATAAATTAGCTAGGTTGAACATCAAAGAAAATATTTTACGAGTTGTTGAGAGTTGCGATAGCAACGAAAAAGATAAATATCTTGACACAGACGTAGAAAATGATGTATAATAAGATCATTCAATAAATCTCCCGTTCGTCTAAAGGATAAGACATATTTCTTCTAAAAATAGAATAGTTGTTCGATTCAACTACGGGAGGCCAATAAAGGATTAAAATGAATAATATACAATGGAAAGATGTAGAAGGCTATGAAGAATATTTCAAAATTTCAAACAAAGGTCAAGTATTTAGTAAAAGAACCAATAAAATTTTAAAACTTGGACTCTCTAAATCAGGGTATTGTGTTCTAACAACAAAAGTTAAAGGTAAATATTTGTGCATAAAAGTTCATAGACTGGTAGCCAAAGCTTTCTTAGAAGCACCAGCACAAAATCTTTTAGATATGGCAGATAAAACTTTTTATGGTATCGTTCCAGTAAACCACAAAGACTGTGATAAACTAAACAATAATGTAGAAAATCTTGAATGGTGTTCTCATTCTGAAAATACGAAACATGCTTTAGCAAACGGACTCCATTTTATAGCTAAAGGTGCTCTGAATGGTTGTTCAACATTTGCTACAGAAGATGATAGACTAAAAATTTATATTCAATTTAAAGAGTCTGGAAAATCAATGAGAGGTTTTGCAAAAAGTATTGGCACAACACACACTGTTATGAGAAGAATTGTAAGAGATTATGGAAAGTTAAATTAGTCCCGATCCTCTGCAGAGTTTCAAATCCCTAGAAACAACGCACGATTCGAGGTAGGTGAAAGCCCTATCAACCTGCAGTAATGCAATTGGAAAAAGATGCGAGTAATGGTAGACTTCGCATTCGGATTTCTTAGACCAAAGGATTGTCGTCCGGATGTAACAAGACACTATAATACCTTTTAGGGAAGGTGGTTATAGTTCAGTATATTTCAGGTTGGGTAAACGAACGTGGTTTACTATTTGGGGAGAAAGACGGTTATAATACTGAACACTTCTAAGATACGGAATATACTGAACTATAACTTGCGACAGTAGCTCAGTGGTAAGAGCAGGGTACTCATAATGCCTTGGTCGTGTGTTCAATTCACACCTGTCGCACCAAACAAAGGAGTAATATGAAAAATCTACTGATTGGTTCACAAGCATTACAATACTGGAGTGCTACTTTCAAAGTAAAACCAGATTCGGATTGGGATATTATCAGTGAACATAAAATTGCTGACGATACAAAGCGCATTGAATGTCACACATTTGATCAGGTTGGTAATTACGATCTGCTAAACTATGCCAGTACGCATTGGATTGAAATTGCAGGTCAAAGAATTTATGTAGTTAACCCCATTGGTCTTGCTATTGTAAAGCGCAGTCACTTGTGGCGTGATCGTAAGTTTGAAAAGCACATGACACAATACAATTTGCATTTAAAAACATATCGTAAATTCTTTACTGACAAGGATGAAGATGTATTGAACAAACGTATCAAGCTTACAATGTCAGCATACCCACAAGGTAATCCAAATTTAATGCAAACGGTAGAAGATTTCTTTGACGATGCAGTAACTAAGAAGTACAATCATGATTACTTACATGAATTATTTGCTTATCATGAAGAACCATTGTATAAAAAACTACAAAAAGATTCAAGATTAGCGTGGTGTGATAAAAATCTATGGTACAATCTAAGTCATGCAGACAAACTTAGATGCATTGCAGAAGAAGCTTATGTTATTTCAACTGAAAGGTTTTTAGTACCTACCGATTGGAATACACCAGCTAAACTAGCGTTTTACAAGTCAGTTAACAAGATTTGTACTACACTATGTTCAGGTTGGTTTCGTTCTTACGCAATTGACAACTATACAGAAGTTTTGGATATGTTTGATACTGCTAAATTTGAGAATGTTAAACAAATTTTACTAAAGGAGTAATATGTCAGATAAACTAATTGATACAGTCAGTGCATTACTTGCAGAAGCGGATAATGATGTTAAACGTGAATTTTTTAATAACGAGATTCGTGGTTCTGAACCTAGCAGGTGGGATGAACAAGAAGTTGTAGAGTTCAAACGTGAAACGAAAGAAGCTGGAATTGCTTTTGAATTTGTGGATCGCTACGGTGGTGAAGACCAAGGTTCTGACTACTGGTGTGTATGGAAGTTCAGCAAAGATGGTGAAGAATGCTTTGTTAAATTCCACGGTTGGTATGCATCACATTACGGCACTGACTACCAAGGTTGGAAGTTTGTAACACCTGTACAAAAGCTTATGACTGTTTATGAGTAAATATCAAAATAAAGCTTGACTTGACTAACAAGCTTTGTTATAATCTGGTTTGTAGCGTAAATTCTTATGCTGCATTAGTCGCACAGTTTAGTGCATTTTAGTCTGTAACATAATTAGTCCTCGAAAGGAAATATATGAATAAATTAACTGGAACTCTTCTCTATGTCCAACTCAATAAGCCTGTAAAAGCTTATGTCAAAGCTGGTGAAGATAAGAAGCCTGATGAATGGAAAGCATCTGTAGCAATTGTAGATGAAGACATTGTTGATCAATTTGAAGATTATGCTAAAAGCATTGACGCAAAAGTATCAGTAAAGAAAGTCAAAACTGCAGAGTTTGAATCTGTATATAAAACTGCACCACCTGAAGGCGCAGGTAAAAATATTTGGGTTGTAACTTTCCGCAAATCTACAGAACTGGGTAAAACTGGTAAGCCTGTACCTGATCTATATCGACCAAAAGTATTTGAGAAAGTCAAGAATACACTGGTTGATGTAACAAATACAAAGCTACCTGCAAATGGTTCTATTGGTTCAATCAGTATTGATGCCTTTACTCGCAACAATGGTACAAGTTCCCTTTATCTAAAGAATGTTCTTGTTACTGAAATGATCGAATACGTACCAGAAGAAGGTTCAGCAAGCGATTATAATCCCGGTGATGAATTCAGTGATGAAGCACCTGCACCAAAAGCAGCAGAGAAAGCTGAAGCAAAATCTGCAACTAAACCTGCAGCTAAAGCCAAGGCTAAACCTGTAGATGAAGACGAAGAGCAAGATTTGCCGTTCTAATCATATAGTAGGGGCTTCGGTCCCTACCTTTAATACTTAATAACATAGGACAACATGACAAAACAAACTAAAGATATTATTACAATTGTATCTATTCTTACACTTGCTATTCTAGCCATTATTTTTGTACCATTGGCTACAATCTGGTCGCTAAATACATTGTTTCCAATCCTAAGCATTCCATATACCTTCTATAGCTGGTTAGCTGTGGTAGTAATGAATCTTACATGGATGTACAAACCAACTATCAAAAAGGATTAATATGCAAAGTAAAGAAGCAATCGCAAAACTGGTACGACTATACACACAAGAACAATCGCTAGGTGAAGAAATCAAGGAAATTAAAGACGAAGCAAAAGCTGCAGGTCTTGATCCTTCAATTCTAAGTGCAGTAGCTAAAGCTATCGTAAAAGATGGTGTTGATAAGCTAGTAGAAAAATCAGAGCTAACATTAGAAGCTATCCAAGCTGCTCGTAGCTGATGAATAAGACCCGTAGGTGAAAACTTACGGGTTTTTCTTTTAAGGGGTATTATGACAGAAAGAGTACTAATAGTGGATGCTGATTTGATTGCATATCAGTATGCTGCAGCAAATGAAAAGCGCACAATTATAGCAAAGCACTTGAAATCAGGTAGAGAGAAAATCTTTAAAACACGCACAGAGTTAAAGACGTTACTCAAAGAAAAGAATATGGAGTTCAAACCTGAAGACTATGAAATTGAAGATGTGCAAACAGCAGCTTCTATTCGCTTTGCACTACGTAATGTAAAGAGTGTTATTCAGCGTTTAACGGACCATACGTGGGCAGATAAAGTTGAGCTATACATTGGTACTGGAAAAACGTTTAGACACGCTCTAGCACTTCCTACGCCGTACAAAGACAATCGTGATGATCTAATCAAACCTTTACAACTTGTAGATGTCAGACGTTACTTGCAAGTTAAACATAAAGCACAATTGGTTAAAGGTATCGAAACTGATGATATGATTACAATTAGAGCTTACGAAGAGTTAGCAAAAGGTAATTATCCAATCATTGCTTCTGCAGATAAAGATGCACAACAATCTCAAGGTATAGAAGTGTTAAACTTTGGGCAAGAAGAGTGGCAAGGTAAAGTTATTCCAACAGTAGGGTCATTATGGAAAGAAAAGACTAGTTACAAAGGTGATGGACTAAAGTTTCTAGCTTTTCAGACGTTAGCTGGCGATTCTGCAGATACTTATAAAGGTTATGAACTCTCAAATGTAAAGTATGGTCCTGCAAAAGCAATGAAAGCTCTAGAGAATGCTAATACTGAGAAAGAAATTCTTGAAGTGCTGATCAGTGAATTTAAACGCTTATATCCTGAGCCTTTTGATTACACAGATTGTCATGGTGTATTACACAGCGATGTAGATTGGTTTGACATGTTGCAGCTTTTTTGGAGTTGCGCTTATATGAAACGCAGCATAGACGATGAAAGTAGCTTCATTCAATTTGCAGCAGAAAGGGATGTGTATGTCTGAAGAGTCATTAATTTATCGTTTAAGAAAACGTGCAGAAATTCGTAGAAGTATTAACTCTCGAAAGTCAGTACAAGAAGGCAAACCAGATAGAATCTCTGATTTACTTGAAGAAGCTGCTAATGAAATTGAACGATTAGACAATATACTAGTATATCCAGAGTACAGAAGTTCATCGGATAACAATGACAATCGACCTTTATAATACAGCAGACGTTAAAAAAGTACGAGAATTACTTTATAAAGAACAAAAAGGTATAGACCCTATTTTAAAAGAGTACATTGACATTAAAGATTCAGTTTGTGATCACGATCATAAAACGCAACATTGTAGAGCAGCACTTCACCGACAAACGAATGCTTTTGAAGGTTTGTGTTTTAATGCATACAATCGATGTTTAGCTTGGTTGACAGATAAGCCATTGCCTGAAATCTTGAGAAACATGGCAGATTATTTAGAAAACGATTATTCTTCAAAACCACACCACAATGGTTGGATTAAAAGAGTACAAACAGATTTTAAAAAATTAAAAGCGGTACAACAACAATTTGTACTTGAAAAAATGAAAGTTAATCAGGGTTCAAATAACACGGAGCGATTGAAAATTTTTACAAAAGCTTTAAAATCTAAACAGTATTCCTATGATGAAATAAAAGAGTATATATGCGACCAAGAGAACTGACAATAGAGAAACTTCAAGAAAAAGTTAAAGATAACCAGTTTACAATACTTGAAAGATTGCAAAACCCAAACTACGTGTTAATAAGATTCACTGAGTGCGGTCATGAAAAACAACTACCAATTGCCTCTATTAAAAGAAATACAGTTGCTAGATGTTCAGATTGTAATGAATCTCGTTTTAAGGAAGAAGCTCAATCAAAAGGTCTGGTATTATTGGATAAAATAGATACAGGAAAGTCCAGTGATGTGGATTATCGGAGGTATATGCAGAAGTGCGGCCACGAACGTATTTTAAAACTTTGTGATGTTAGAAAAAATGGAGGTGGAAGATGTTATCAATGTGTAGATGATGAGAATCAGCTTTTAGTAGAAAACTCAGAAAATTCTTTATTTAAGTACATTGGAAAACTTAAAGGCTTGAATGGGAAAAGTACGTTGTTAGTAAAATGTAAAATTGCAACAATGAATTTACAGTGCAACCTTCTAATATAAAGTATAACAGACGATTAAATTGTCGCTATTGTAGTAGAAAAGAAGATTTCAGACATTGTTTTGTTTATATTTTTAAAATGACATTTAACGGATTTTCTTGGTTGAAACTTGGGCACTCGAATAACCCATATTTGCGTCATTTAGATTATGGATTGATTGACGGAGTAGATGTAAAATTAATCTGTGAAATAAAACTTAAATCTAAAACTGAAGCAAACTTACTTGAGAAAGAAACACATGTTCTTTTTAAAGAGTGGAATATAGATAAAAACATAATGATAAAGTATTTGACTAACGGATTCACAGAGTGTTATAAAACTGAAATTACAAGTCAGATGATAAAATATTTGTTGACAAAGCAATTCAGTTATGATACACTGCGAGATATTATTAACAAAGCAAAGGAATGATATGAAAATTAAAATCATCAAATGCAACGATGCTTTACTTTGGTATAACAAACGAATTGGTGAAGAGTTTGTTGTGTATTATATTGAAGATAAAGCTTATTGGACAAGAGAAGGTGGTACATACAATGCTTTAAATTGGGTGTATCGAGAAGATGCAACAATTACGGAAGGTAATGTAGAATGAAATATACAACAGATATTATTGAGAACATTTGGAACATGAAAACAGCAGGTTACTCTTCAAGAGAAATTGCAAAGTCTTTAGGTATTAGTAAATCAGGTGTAAATGATCTGTTTCAACGCGAACAGTATATTACATTACAATATGATCCCTCCGAAGTAGCATTTCGCAGCGATGGGCCAAGGATTTTAATCTTTGATACAGAAACTGCAGCAGCTACTGCACTTACCTTTGGACGATTCAAGGTTAACTTATCACAAGATAATATCTTAGATAATGGTGGCTGGATTTTATGTGCTTGTTGGCGATGGTTAGGTAGTCATGAAACACACAGTATCTATCTAACACCACAAGAAGTTAAAGCTAAGGATGACAGTCGTATTGTAGCAAAGCTTTTTGAACTATATGAAGAAGCTGATGCAGTACTGGCGCATAATTCATTAGGTTTTGATCATAAGGTTGTACAAGCTAGAGCAATCTATAATAACTTTCCACCTCTGCCACAAGTTAAAGTATTGGATACACTACAGTTAGCACGTAAGTATCTAAAGCTACCAAGTAATCGATTAGATGCAATTGGTGAATTCTTCGGATTAGGTCGCAAAGTTAGTACAGGTGGTATTACACTATGGCGTAAAGTTCAAGAAGGTGATGAACAAGCTATGCAAGATATGGTAGAATACTGTGAACAAGACGTAGATTTACTGTATGACATCTACTTGCGTACTCGTCAGTTAGGTCGTGCAGGTTCAGACTTCAATGCTGCTTTATACTACGATGATGATCAAACTCGTTGTCGCGTATGTGGTAGTGCAGATGTTGCTCCTACAGGTCGTAATGTAACAACCTCAGTGAGTATCTTTGCAGAAATTCGTTGTAATGATTGTGGTGCAGTGCATCGAACCCGTACAACAGTAGCTTCAAAAGAAAAACGAAAAAGCTTGATTGTGTAAAGCAATTTATGCTATAATTATCGCTAGTTCCAAACCCCGGCTAACAACCGGGGATTTTTTTATACTCATAATATCTTGAAAGGATATCAAATGCGACCTTGGGTAAAATGGTTGGTTAACCATAACATGAAATTTGTAGTATACCTTACATGGTTAATTGTGCTACCATTATTTCTGTTAGCATATCTTGAAAATGCAGCAGAAGATGCAATGTACGAACTAAACGATATTCAAAAACTAAAGAAAGGTTAATATGCAAGATACATACAATATTTCAGATTTTCAAATGGACTGCTATGCATTTAATGAAATTGCAGGTAAGCATAATAAAACAGCATTAAAAGATATTGAATTTCAATATAAGCTTATCTTAGAAGAAACCAAAGAGATTAAAGATAAAGGTATCGATAAGAATAATGTAAAAGAAACACTTGATGGTGTTATTGATGTAATGGTTACAGCACTAGGTTTATTACAAAAACTAGAACACCTTGGTGTAGATACTAATAAAGCCATGCGAGATACAGCGTACAATAATCTGACAAAGTATCCCTCAAAAGAATATACTGCAATTAAAACTGCACAAATGTATGAAGAAGATGGTGTGCTGGTAGATGTGCATTACAACTCAGAATACGAACTATTTGTTATTAAGAACTGGAATGATAAAGTTATGAAACCAATTGGTTTTGAATCTAATGATTTATCTAATTGTATTCCTAAAGAACTTCTGGAGAAAGGATTTCAAGATGAATAAATATAAGTTTAGTGACGGGTTTATTTATGAATATTTGCCTTATTGTACAGATGACTGTAAGGGATGTGCTTTTCAATTTGATTCACATGGTTGTATGGAGTCTCAGCAATATACAGAATGTTCAGAAAAAGATATTATATGGTTAAAAGTTGAAGAGGAACCAGTGAAATCAATTACACAAGAAATTCAAGAATTTGATATTAATAAACTTACTGAACAAACTCCCGGTACTAAATATGATCAAGGTAAGTTGCAATATACATTAGTACCTCCGTATGCATTACAAGAAGTTGCACGTAATCTAACTGAAGGTCTAAAGAAGTATAAAGAGCGTAATAACTGGCAGAAGGTAGAAGGTGCTGAACAACGCTACATGGATGCCCTTATGAGGCATTTTGAGGCCATTAGAAGGGGTGAAATCTATGATGTAGATAGTAGTGATCCAACCATCAGTCACATGTCTGCTGTAGCCGTTAACGCAATGTTCTTGCTTGAATTTATGTATAATCCAGAATTGAAAGGAAAAGAATGAATATCTTACTTGCAACTGCTGTTACAATTGTAGTTGGTATCATTGTGCTACTTTATTTTGCAGTAAATAAAATGATTAGAGATAATAAAAATTTACATACTGTAGATACCGATGAAGACCTTGATTTACCAACAACCCTGTGATATAATCACTATTCTCTTAATTTTTAAAGGTAGTACATGAATAAAAAATTAAAGTTCCCTCCCCGTCCAAATGCTATCGTAGCATTGTGTATTATTTCAGAATCTGAGATAGTAAAAGTAATGCCCAATTACTCAGCACAGTTTGAAAATGAAGAAATTAAGTTTAAAAGCTTTCTATATTCTTTAGGTATGGATATAAATAAACCGTTTGAACGCCAAGATGGACTACAGCACCGTAATCGATTTAATGAAATTGTCGTGTGCAGCAGGTGGGTAGGTTCAGAACGAACAGATGAAGCTTGGATTCACAGTGGTTATGCGAGTAAAGCAGCTATTGATAAAGCAAGTGGAAGTAAGTTAACAGAAGATGTTTACCGTTCAAGATATGAGACAGAAGATGCACAAGCTATGTTAGAAGCTCGTGACAAATATAATACAACCACAGAGGACGAATAAATGCAAATTAAGAAAGATTACACCCGAGATTCATTGTTTGATGAACTTGGTTTAAAACGATTAAAAGAATCGTACATGCGAGATGACGAACAGTCACCTCAAGATAGATTTGCATTTGTATCACAATCTTTCGCTACAGATGAATCACATGCTCAACGTCTTTATGACTATGCATCAAAACATTGGTTATCTTACTCTACACCAATTCTATCTTTTGGTCGAAATAAGCGTGGTTTACCGATTAGCTGTTACTTGAATTTCTTGGATGATACTTCTGAAGGTTTGGTCAACAATCTATCTGAAACAAACTGGTTGTCTATGATGGGTGGTGGTGTAGGAGTACACGTAGGTATCCGTGGTTGTGATGAAAAATCTGCAGGTGTAATGCCGCATTTAAAAGTATATGATGCGTCTAGTTTGGCATACAAGCAAGGCACAACTCGCAGGGGTTCTTATGCTGCTTACTTGGACATTAGTCATCCAGATATTACTCAGTTCTTGGAAATGCGTAAACCAACTGGTGATCAAAACATGCGTACACTTAATCTAAATCACGGTGTAAACATCAGTGACAAGTTCATGCAGATTATTGAAAAATGCATGATTGATCCAACAGCAGATGATTCGTGGGAATTGGTGCAACCACACAGCGGTAAAGTAACTGAAGTTGTTTCGGCTAAAGCTCTTTGGATGAAACTGTTAGAATTGCGTATGCAAACTGGTGAACCATACCTTTGGTTTATTGATCGTGCAAATGAAGGACTACCTGAATATCAAAAAAGACTAGGATTGAAAAATCACGGTTCTAATTTGTGCAGTGAAATTTCATTAGCTACATCTGCAGAACGTACTGCGGTTTGTTGCTTGAGTTCAGTAAACTTAGAATACTTTGATACTTGGAAAAACGATTCTCAGTTCATTCCTGATATATTAGAGATGCTCGACAACGTTATTGAATACTTCATTCAGAATGCCCCTGATGAAATTGCAAGAGCAAGATTCAGTGCAATTCAAGAAAGAAGCGTAGGTGTTGGTGCATTAGGTTATCATGCTTACTTACAAAAGAACAATATTGTCTTTGAAGGTGCAGTAGCTAAAAGTACCAATATGCGAATGTTTAAACACATTAGAACACAACTTGATGCTGCAAATGAAAAGTTAGCAATCTTGCGTGGTCCTTGTCCAGATGCTGCTACTATGAATATAATGAAGCGTTGTAGTCATGTTATGGCTGTTGCACCAAATGCATCTAGTTCAATCATTATGGGTAACACTTCACCAAGCATTGAACCTTACTCGGCAAACGCATACCGTCAAGATACTACTTCTGGTGCATTCTTGAATAAGAATAGATTTCTAGATAAGATCATTAAAGAAGAAGCTTTAAAACATGAAGATTCTTGGTATGATGATACGTGGGCAAGTATTATTGCAGACGATGGTTCAGTACAGAATCTAGAATGGATGGATCAGTACACCAGAGATGTATTTAAAACTGCTGCTGAAATTGATCAACGTTGGATTGTTGAACAAACATCTGATAGACAACAATTTGTTGATCAAGCAATCAGTACGAATCTGTTCTTTAGACCTGATGTTAGTGTAAAATACTTACACGCAGTTCACTTTCAAGCTTGGAAGCAAGGATTAAAATCTTTGTACTATGTACGTAGTTCTAAATTACGTAAAGCTGATAAGGTAGGTCAGAAGGTTGAACGAAGAAGAATTGAAGATGAAATCGACATGACATCATTGGTAAACAACGAAACTTGTTTAGCTTGTGAAGGTTGATGTATAATAGGGGCTGCTTCGGCAGTCTCTTTCTATTTTAAGGATATAAATGAAAACAAAATTGAAACTTACAGATAAACGCAGTTACTTTAAACCGTTTAGCTATCCTTGGGCATATGATGCTTTCCTAATGTCTGAGAAGATGCATTGGTTACATACTGAAGTACCAATGATCGAAGACGTTAACGATTGGAAGAATAAGCTCAGTGAAAGTGAAAAGCAGTTTCTTACTCACATCTTTCGATTCTTTACACAAGGTGATATTGACGTAGCTGGTGCATATGTAACAAACTATCTACCAAATTTTCCTGCACCTGAAGTACGAATGATGTTATCAAGTTTTGCAGCACGAGAAGCAATTCACGTTGCAGCTTATTCACATTTAATCGAAACACTGGGTATGCCAGAAACTACATACAATGAATTTTTACAGTATGAAGAGATGAAGGATAAGCACGACTATATTGAATCTTTTATTAATCAAGATGAAAATTCAGTAGCACAACAAGTTGCTGTGTTTAGTGCCTTCACAGAAGGTATGCAATTATTCAGTTCTTTCGTAATGCTTTTAAACTTCGCTCGTTTCGGTAAAATGAAAGGAATGGGTCAAATTATTGCTTGGTCGCAAGTTGATGAATCTTTGCACACTGAAAGCATGATCAAATTATTTAGAGAATTTGTTAAAGAAAACAAACATATATGGAATGATGAATTGAAGTCTCAGTTATACACCATTGCACAAAAGATGGTGGACCTTGAAGATAAGTTCATCGACTTAGCCTTTGGTGTAAATGAAATGCAAGGACTAACTAAAGAAGAAGTTAAACTTTACATTCGTTATATTGCAGATCGCAGGTTAATTGCTCTTGGTTTAAAAGGTATCTTTAAAATCAAAAAGAATCCTTTACCTTGGGTTGATGGTATGCTTGGTACTACACACAGCAACTTCTTTGAGCAACGAGTAACTGATTATGCTAAAGGTGCTTTGACTGGTGATTGGCAAGATGTGTGGGCTAAATAAGGTCTGTTCTCGCTGTGGAGAATTAAAACTCTGCAGTGAGTTCTCAAATTACAAACATTCTAAAGATGGTAAGAAGGCTGCTTGTAAATCTTGTCAAAAAGTTTACAATGATAAATGGTTTGAGAAAAATCGAGATAAGAAAGCAGATTCTAATCGTTGGTGGATGATTGAAAATAAATACAACCTGACAAAAGAACAATATCTAGAGATTTTAGAAAGACAGAATTACAACTGTAAAATATGCGGAACACATCAAGATGATAACACGCATAAATATCTCTACGTTGATCATTGTCATTCAACTGGCGTAGTAAGAGGCTTATTATGTCGATCATGTAATTCAATGCTTGGTATGGCTAAAGATAATCATGTTATTTTAGAAACGCTATCAAATATTTAAAGGAAACAAATGAAAAATCTAGTAGTATTTAGCGCCCACTGGTGCGGCCCTTGTCAACAACTGAAGAAAAAACTTCAAGATGTTGATCTAGGTATTCCTGTCAATACAATCGACATTGATGCTGATCCTACAGCTACAACTGAGTTTAACATCCGTGGAGTACCTACATTACTACTCATGGATGATATGCAGGTTGTAAAGCGCCATACTGGTTCTATGACAGCTAAACAATTAGAAGAGTTCTGTGCATAAAGTATAGACGTAAAAAAATCCCGTAAGTTCCAACTAAGGAGCCTACGGGATTTTCTTTTATTTACGATAATTATCTAGCTGATCTTTTACAGTACCATACTGCTGATAACATGCAATTAAATTTGCTTTTAATTCTTCTGCATCTCTAGCAATTCCAAGAGAGACTTGTGCATGATTTTCAAATAGTCTTTGTCCAATAATTCCTGTGGTGCTTTTTGTATTACAGGTATCTGAGGAAGAATTACTTGTGGGACTTGTTGAGTGCTGGCGCAAGCTGTTAACAGCAGTATTGTACTCAAGAGTAATATCTTTAATCTTAGCATCCTTTTCTCCTGTTATTTTACTTACACTATTTTTTATATTGCATTCAACTTTTAAACTTTTTGAAGTTAATTCTTCAATTTGTTTATTGTACCTTAAAGTTTGAGTTGTTATAGCTTTATCAACTTCTTTATTCACTTGCCAAGTATGTAATGTAAATAAACTAAATATTAATCCTAATACTACGACTATTTGAATAAATAAAGTTTTCATGTTACGTTCCAATACAAGTATTATACTCTTCAGTTCTACGTTTAGTTAATCCCGGTAAAGCATTACCTTTGAACTTATTAAATTTTAGAATCTCTTTACAAGCACCTTCATAATCATAGGCTATTAACTTCTTAGATAAAGTACTTTTACAAAATGCATTTGCACCGATATTATATGTAAGGGAAACATATGCGTCAAACTCATACTGATACATTGGTACAGGAGCGCATCTTCTAACAGCATCTTCAAAGACCTCGACATGCTCACCAAGGCGTTTTAAAGAGGCTACAGGCGTTGTTCTTTGCCCTAGTGCTACCCTACTACCATCAGAGTTAGTTGTGCTGCCAAAACCGATTGTAGCGACATCCCCCGGTACTGGTATGTAAGCTGTATCTTTATAACCTTCATGTGATGCAATACCAATTAAACCACCTGCAGATAATACAAGACCTGCAATCACTGCTCTAGTTTTATTTTTCATTCTACATCCTTTTGTGCAATTAATCTAGATATAAAAGCACCAGAAACTGCAATAAAACTTAAAATAGCAAATGTACCTCTATCAAAGTAATCAAAGAATAAAGGTAATATAACTTCACTTGCAGATAATATACCAGCAAGAAGTATAAATTTGATACTCCATGCTTTCTTTACGATTTCTTTCCAGTTAGCATAGAGTTTCATATTATAATCCTACAATCATTTTCAAAACATTAGTAATACCCATTGATTGAGTTAATACTACTAGTACAGCACCCATTGCTAGGTATTTAATTTGATTTAAAGTTTTTTCTATACCTGTTAATGAATTACGTAAATCAGTAGAAATATCTTGAAGCTTTTTCAACTCGTCTGCATGATCTTCCACTTTCAACTCCAACTTGATTACTCGATGTTCTATTTGCTCTGACATACTACTAACTTTCAAAATAAGATATAACGAAAAAGACCATCCGAAGATGGCCTTGATTAACTACATTATATCATCAATATTAATATAAATCAAGTAAAATTATCTCAAGCTTCTAAGTTCAAGAGTATAAGTACTAGTACTCGGTCTACTGATAACACAATTAAAATCGGTGTACCAACCAACAAAATTAGTTACTGGACTGAAATCAGATACAGTAGTTATTTCCCAATATGTAGGTGTAGCTCTTAAATCATATAATAATTGTTGAACTGCACTTACAGAAGTATTTGGAATATTAAAAGTAACAGATACATCTCGATTATATTGTCTTTTAACGAATGTAACATTACCATAGTCGTCTGGTTCTTTTATACTGTAATCGGTAATTCCGAGTTTAGCACCATATTCGATATCACCTAGTGTATTTACTGTACCGAAAACAACGGTTCCAACTTCAGCTACATCAGAACCTGAAACTGTAAACTCTAATAAAATTTTACCAGCACCAGATACACCTGCATACGCACCATAGTTAGGAGCATAGGGAATACCATCTAATAATGCAGTATTTTTACCTGAAACTGAATAGGTACTTGTCCAAACTCTTTTCCAAGCAGCAGAGGAATTTTGTTGCCAAATACTAACCTTTACAGAACTAATATTTTTTAATCTAGAAATACCAATAGCATTAATGGTCGTATTATTTTGTTTCAAGACGTTAGGGTCAATTTGAGCACTAAAATTACTTCTAGAAATAGAAGGTCTTGTTGAATTAATATCAAAAAGAACTACTCTGTTGTCAGTACCTAAATCTAACCATTTTGATGTACTAGTTGTTAGCCCCGGAGTATTTCCAATATTAGAATCTACTAGGCTCTCATATAATCTTTTTTCATATACAACAATAACACCTTTACTATATGAATATGCTGTATTCCAATACGCAGGACCAATATAATCCCAATATGTTGGATTGGTGGGTAATTGATTAATCTCGTTACTTTTTGACTTGTATAACTTATATTCAGAAACATCATAATACCAAACAATAGTGCCAATAGCAAAAGCTTTAGTACTAGTCCATTGTTCATATAATGTTCCAAATAGAAAAGCATAAGGAGTATACACTGTTCCCGGTGTACCGTCATCCAGATACCCAGACCACGTTATATCATATAAAGATTCCCAAGTATCTTTTAAATAATTAATAGGTTTTATTACTCTCATTTATCTTCCTTATTCTTCATATGTAAGTAATACACTAAAAGGTTTACTTAAAATGTTAGCTGAATTTGATGCATCATTCCAAATAATTACGTTTGTAGAATCTACAGTTATACTGAAACCATAACCTGATGTAGCACCAGAGCCTGCCCAAGAATTACTAATTTTACTTCCGGTAGTAAATTCCACAAGAACATCACAACCAATAATCTTACTAGAAGTTAATCCATGCGCAACACTAGCAGAAGTACCTTGAGTAGAACTTGTTGTACCTGTTAGCTTCTTTTGTCTGATAGCAGGTGCAGTAGGACCAATTTTAGTATAACCACCTGTTGTAATTGTAATATCATTATCTACGGTAGTTTTTAAAATTAAATTACCTTGTACACCTGTACCAGCTTTACTTGCTGAAATAACAGCATTAGATGCATCATGGTAAACTAATAATTGAGAATAGTTATCCGTATTTTCACTATTTTTACAAACAAAACCAGAAAAAGAACCTGTACCGTTTGGTTCTAATACAATACCTGTGCCAGCATTTAGAGTGTTAGTTTGAAACGAAACTCTATACTTAACAGGATCAGTAGAGAAATCACCTCTAATCTTACCAATAACAGTAGGTGAAGAAAGAACATTTGCATTAGTTCCACCTTGCTTACCGTATTGACCTGCAGTTACTCTATTAAACTCTTCTTGAGCACAAAAAGTGTGAGTACCTGCTAGATAATGCACACCGTCAGATTGAAAGATGCCAAATAATGGAGAACTAGCTGGATTATACGCAGAGTATCTTCTAATATCCATATAAGTTAGATTGGCTGCTGTATTTGTAATTGAATCTAAAGACTTGATTACTGAAGCTTTTCTTGTAGAATCAATCACTGCATTGACTGATAGAGGATAATAAAATTTAAAATCTACTGCATTATTTCCAACAGCATAAGTAATACCGTTAACAATCCTTTGAAAGTTCATCAATGAATGCAACGATGGTGTAGCACCTGCTGGATTTTCTGCGCCATCAACTAATGCTTCAGCTTCCCATTGATTCCAATGCACACCAATAATTCTTGGATTTTTACCTTGATATTTTAAATTCTCGATAACAAGTTGCAATGTCTTAATACAACGATGATATAATGAAGCACTATCTGAAGGATCGCGATCAGGCGACCAACCATCAGCTTGACCATCAAGATACATACCTTGAGAACCTTTTCCAAACAAGACTACATACAAATCAGGTAGACCATATGTAGTTCTATTTGCTTGCCATAACTTTGCAAATTCTGTAGCAGCGTTAATACCATAAGTACTTGTACCGTAGTAAGTAGTATCTAAAGGATTTACACCTGTATTTAAATCACTTAACTTGTTTGTAGCAGTAGTCCATAATGTAGCACCTAGCTCAATATTTGATTCAATAAAAGGATTTGTATTATAAATATTTGAAGTTGTAAGATAGCTTTTGTTAAGCATCTTAACGTTAACCCAACTCAAGGATGTAGTACTTAAACCGTGACCATATGAGTTAGATTGACCAAGTACGATAAAAATAGGCGCATCATTTGGACCTAAACCATGATTACCTAAATATTTAATTGAATCTGGTGTAATTGTTAATGACATTATATTTCCTTATTTGTATTGTACATCAAACCAACAATCTGCAGCACCAATTGTTTTGGTTGGTCCAGTACTTGAATTGCAAATTACAATTCCAGTTGTAAAGTATCTTCCGTATTTACCAAGGTCTAATGCAAAATTAGATTTAGCCTCTACATAAAATATAAGTTTAGGAACACTTGCATCTGCTGGTAAGGTAGCACTGTCATGTAATTGAATAAATTGTCCAGAAGCCCTAGAATTAAATCCTGTTATCATATATAATACACCTGCACTTGCTTTTGCAATTATAGATGCAGCATATGCTGTTGTATTAGCATTAGATAAGGAATGTGTAAGACCTGAGTTTGGACTAGAAATTACAGCACCAATTGTATTTGCACCAGTTGGTAATGCAGGTAAAGTTGTTATACTACCAATATTCCATGTGCCAGACTGTGAAGCAGATACATTACCTGTTACAGTAGCATTTAAGTTTGCTGCATTAGCTTGTGCAACTGTTACAGTACCTGATACAGGTTGAGTAGCTGGAAAGTTAGAAATATTAACAGAACCATCTACAGTTAAAGAACCACCGTTATCTGTGACAGGTAAAGCATCTACAGTTGTAGTACCATTAGAAATACGAACATATACTGGTGTAGACAATGGGGCATCAACTGTTAATGAACCACCATTATCTGTAACAGGAATAAAAGCATTATTCACAGTAACATCGCCAATATCAATACCATCATTAGATGACAATTTACCAATTGCATTATTACCTGCAGGTAATGCACTTTTTACAGAAACATCCAATGCTTGTACATCTGTAGAAACAGAAGTTGATGTAACATCTGCAGAAACGGAAGCACCTTTTGCTCCACTACGTACAATTGATTTTTGAGTGCCATTTGTAAGTTTATCATTAATTGAAGACAAGTTATCTTTAGCTAAACCAATAATATTTACATCTTGTTGACCTCGCATGAAAAATGTAAGGCCAGTTGTTGTACCTACAGATGTAACAATTGATGAACCTGTAAGCGTAACCAATGTGAAAGTAGTGGCTCCGTTTGTTTGAGATACAAGATAAGCTTTAGGATTTGTATAACCCGTAATAGAACCAGAACCAGACAAAATGCCTGTAATTGTAATTTGCTGTCCTACTGTTAATGGTGTAGTGTCTGATTCTATACAAGAAAATTGTCCAGATGTACCTGTTATTGTTACGTTTGATAAACCATATGCAGGTTGAGTAGTACTCACAGTAATGCTTGGTTGATTACTTGCAATAACAACTCGCTGAGTACCTGCATCTGCATTTCCTGTAGATGTAGATACTACTGTTCCAGCTACTTTACTTAAATTTAAACCTAAGTTTGAAGAACCTTGTGCCATTAAACTTCCACTCCAAAAATATTAAAAGAAGTTAATGCATTGTTAGATTGAACTCTAACGATGTCACTTGCTGTTAAAGAGATACCAATTGTAATCACAAATGTAGAATTAATATCTAAATCTTGATCCCAATAAAGATACTGTGCTTGAGTGTTAGCTGCACCTGCTTGTGCTACACTAATTCTAAACTTAGCTGCAGTAGCTCCTGCATTACAAACTGTAATTGAACTAACGCTACAAGATTTACCAGAAGGTACAACATATAGGTTAGTTAATGTATTAGAAAGAGGTGATGTTTGAGCTAGAATTTTTAAACTATCTGCCATTTAAGCTCCCATAAAAAGAAATGTTCTACTTAATGAACTTAGATTTTCTATTCTAGTCAGTTCATTTTTTAAGTCTGTTTGATTTGAAAGAGTACCTGTAATACTACCCCAAGTAGAAGAACCTCCACCTCCACCTGTAATTGTAATATAAGTAGAAGCGGAAGTTGCGATAGCAAACAATTGAAGGTCTGTGATAAATAAAGGCTCACCCTCTGAAAGTAAGCCTCTATTCGCTACAGCATCAATATTTTCTTGTGTACCTCTTTTAAATTGAATTGCCATTATACTACTCCACCATCAATAGTTGCTGTTACATTTAATGATTGACCATCAGGAACAACTCTAGTTAGAATTGTAGCAGTCTTAGCATTATGTGTAGCATCAGCTTGGACTTCATAACGTAACTCTAAGATTTCATTTTGAACTGAGTTAATAGCTTCAACTAAGTTATCATTATTATTCATAGAATTAATAGCATTACTCATAATTGGAGAAGCTAATACTGGGTTGTATAATTCTGTGTTAGAATAACCAGAAGTTGCAAAGCCAGTATAGAAATCAGAAGCAGTATATGCACCTGCACCCAATGTGATTCTTTGCTCTTCAATTAGACTTCTTGCATATTTTAAAGCACTCTCTGTAAGATTATCTACACTTTCTGTTATAGATTCTGTTGCAGGAACTAAATCGGCAAAAGCATATTGTAAGTCAGTTAAGTTTTTAACTAAAGCTGTATCACCTGCTTTTTGTGCAGAGATGACGAGTTGTTTAAACTCTTCACGAGTAGAAGGTAGTGTTAGATTTAATTTATCAAATTCAACTGTTAAATCTTTACTTAAATTAGCTAATTTTTCAGAATCAGTAAAGAAGTTTTCATAGAAGAAACCAATTGATTGATTAAAATTACTTAATCCACCAAACAAATCAATTAAAGTGCTTGCAGCGTCTGCACCAGCTAAACCTATATCGTAAAGAGTAAATCCAACTTGTTTGAATGCACTATTAACAGATATTAAACTGTTGCTTAATCTTGCTAGAGCTTCACTAGCTTTTTCACCAACTCTTACATATTCACCTGCGAGCCAACCAATATTAGAACCTTTTTTGGTTTCTGTAACTAATGTTTTATTTTCATCAGTAATTTGTGTAAAGGTTCCAAGAATAGTTTGAGCCATTTCTTCACCAGCAGACGCCAAAGCTTCTTTGATTTTAGTGTTTGCTTGCTCAGGTGTTAGATTATCAAAAACTAAACCATATTGTTGAATATCAGGATGAACGTAATCAGTACCTAATTGTGTGGTAAAATTAACAATATTATCGGTAGCTAATCCTAATTGACTTGCCATTTCAATATTTGCTTTTTTCACTACAGTAAATGCATTTTGAATGGCTGCAGATACGGCACTATCTTTAACATCAGCCATTGCATAATCAGGACCACTTAATAAAGTACCACTTTCTCTTGTTAATTGGTATGATTGAATATTTCCTTTACCTAGTGTACCTGTTAAACCACCACCTACCGTCTCTGTAGATTTAAATAGACCAGCAATGTTAGCAATAGCTAAAACTGCAGCTATTTGTGGTATATAAGAAGCAAATTCTGCTGCAGACGCTGCCATTGAACCCTCTGCAGCAGTTCCGTAAGCACCATTTGTAGCGAGTAGACCATCTATACCTGTACCTGTTGCATTTGCAAATAAAGTACCACCTGCATTTGCTGCTGACATAGTACCTGCTGCGTATTGAGCACCTACATTAAAAGCCGAACTGCCGTTTTTATATAAAGAAAATAAATTATTTGCAGTTGATGCAGTAGAACCGATGCCACCTGAACTATCTGATCCACCAATGGCACTTTGAATAAAACTACCTAGAGTAGCATCAACAAGAGCTTTAACTACAATAGTAATTGGCTTTTTAAGTTCTGCTACGATTAAGTCTCTGAGCTTTTTACGACCAGCTTTACCACCTTCAGTCAACCCTGTTATCACAGCGTCAGTTAAACCGTCTGAAATTCTGTTATACTCTGCTAACTGTTTTTCAATAAAATCATTTGCAATTTCAGTGTTAATGTTTTTTTCTGCATCTAATCTACGTTGTGTTGCACGAAGTATTTGCTGATCTTTTTCAGTTTGAGGAATAGCTCTTTTATTAATATCTGCAATTTCTTTTTCAAGCTGTAAATCTAAACGTTTTGTTGCAAGTGCTTTTTTACGTTCTGCATCAGTTGCACCAATCAAAGAACGTTGTAAATTTAAAGCATCAGTTTGATCAATAATTGCAGTATTTAAAGCATGTTCTGTATCTAATGAATCAAATAAAGCATCGTCGGCTTTCTTTTGAGCTTCAATTACCTTTTTAAGTGCTTCTTCTTGATCTTTATAAGCTTTGATTACTCCGGGTTGAATTGAGTTCAACTCTTGAAGTTTCATATTAAATTCGTCTTGAGATAACCAACCTTCAACTAGACCAATGTTTAAAATATTCAATTGATCTGAATAATGCTTAGTAAAACCAGATGACCTATCTTCAAGGTCTGACATTACTTTTAAAAACTCATTCTTTTCTTTTTCAAGATCAGATACTCCTTTCTTTGGTTTATCCTCTTTTTTCTTGAGAAGTTCTTCATATTCTTTTGCAACTTTTCTATTTGCAATTCTTTCTGCTTCTGTAGTGTTTAAAGATTCTTTCTGTGCGTTTGTACGATTTAAAATAGATGCAACTAACTTGTCTTGTTCTTCTCTTGCAGTTTTAGCTTCTGCTTTCATTTTATTACCAATGTCGGCAGCTTTACTAAAATCTCCTGACATTACAGCTTTGATTTGAGAGGCTATACCTGAAATTTCTGTTCCAGTTTGTTTTAAAACATACCAGACCTCTGCTACAATTACAGCAACTGTTTCCCAAGCTGTTCTAAATACAGCAACAACTGTAGAAGACTTTAAGAAATCGTACAGTGCTTGACCTGCTTGACCTATAACTGATTTAATATCTAGCCATAGTTTTTGTAACGGGTCTAAGTTGTTTTTCATACGTTTTACAACTTCATCATTAGAACTACGAAGGGCTTCCTGAGCTATTGCTGCAGCTTTTGCATTGTCACCGGCATCTACTACTGCTTTAGCCATTTTTATTGTTTCTACTGAGACATTGCCTGTACTTTTTGCAAGTTTGATTAATCCTTCTACAGGTTTTTCTGAAACATCTGCAAACGCTTTCATTGTATCTTTACTGGCAATACCTACATATTTTTCCATATCTTTTGCAGATTTAACAATTTGCTCTAATGGTATACTTGCATCAGTACTTGTTGCTGCGAATTCTGCTATTAATCTCATAGCATCCATACTACTAATACCTATGTTATTCATGGCATTTGAATATTCAATTGCACCATCTGTTGACAATCCAAGTGCTGCACCAGATATTGATAATTCTTTAGTTAAGTTTTTTTCTGCATTTGTTACTTTTAAATATTCATTTCCAAGTACAGCTAGACCTGCAATAATAGTAACAATACCAAGTTTACCAAAAGTTATAGCAGAGATTTTTAAACGTTCAAAAGCGGCTGTAGCTAAATCGGTATTTCCGGTTAAAATTTTGATTGAAGCATTAGCAAGTTCAAGTGGTAGACCTATAATAGCTTGACCAGCAGACTTAATAGCATTAACAAAGAATCCACCAATAGCTTTACCTGTGTCAATAAAGGATGTAGCAATCTGTGTAGCTGCATTAGACATTGCACTTTGTAGTTCTTTACCGCTTGCGCCAGCTTGTTGAATAGCACCACGAATTTGATCACCCTGTTGAATCATAACTAATAGAGGATTCATACCAGAAGCTAATGAAATACCAACGTCACCCATCTGAACAGAAATAGCACGAGCTAAATATTGTAGTTTATCTGCTTGCTTTTTATCTGCAATAGCATCAAACTGAGTTTTAGCTTTAGCAAGTTTAGCTGCAGTTTCACCAGCACCCAATCCCATTAAACGTAAATTCTTTTCGTATTTAACTAATGCATCACTAGCTTGTTTATCTAACTTTGCATTAGTTACATCTAAAGCAGCAGCTAAACGAGCATCAGCATCAGCTACATATGCAGTAGCTTTGGCTGCATCATTTTGTGCTTTAACTTGATCACGAATATTCTTTGTACGAGCATCATTTGCACGATTTAATTCTACACTCTTAGCTACAATTTTATCATATTCTGTAGTAAGATTTGTTAAACTTTTACCTTCTAGATTATACAATGCAATTAATCTTTCCTTTTCACGAGCAAGATCAATCATTTGTTTTTCAGTTAAACCTAGATTTTTATTAAATAAATTATTAACTTCTGAAGTAATACGAGTTTCATTTTGAAGCTTTTGCATCAAACCAATACTCTTATCAAATGTATCACCACCGATTAAAGTACGTTGTGTTTTTAGTGTACCACCTAATTCAATCATTGCATCATCAAGAGCACCAGCAGCTTTAGCTGTAGCTAAAATAGATGACTGACCTTTGGAATAACCCTGAGCCATGTAATCAAGAATCATCGTCTGACGTTCTAATACGCTAACTGATGTTTTTGATCCATTATTAACTTTTTCTTGTGCTTGACTTAATTTTAATTGAGCAGTTTCAGCTTTTGTAGTAGCTTCTGCTGTTTTTGCTTGAGCAGCAGCTAATTTTTCAGATTTAAGTGCAGCATCTGTTACTGGTTTGTTAACTTTAGATACAGCTACACCTAGTGCTTCTATCTTTTTTGCTGCATCTTCTAATTGTTTTGTATCTACTACAAATTTGAGTTCTGCTAAATCCATTTTAATTCTCCGTTTAGTATACTTCTATATTTATAAACCATACAGATTCATAAACATAGAAGCTCTGGTCTGCCTATTAAGATAAACCAAAGCAACTATTATTTCTTAGATGATTTCTTTCGTTCTGCTTCTGCTTCTTTTGCATAAGCTAATAATGCTTCATTGTCAAATAACTTAATTAATGTAATTTCCCAATCATCGGGTTGAACATCAATTAAGTCAAAGTAAGCTTTAATTTCAGTATAAGGTATAGGATTTACACCAAAACCATTTGATCCTCGTGCATTATGAAGATCAATAAACCATTTCCAAACTTGTAAACAACTTTCAGGTAACTCTATGATATCTTCAAGTTCTTTAGGTTTTACACCTGTCTGTCGCCAAACAGATAATAATTGATCTTTTAATGTAGAACCATCTTTAGATTTTCTACCGAAGCTGAACTCTTGTTTAGCAAAAGCTACAGCTTCTTCAATTTCACTCGGATCGAAAGTTCAGGATTTGACCTGATTCCTCCATTACTGCTTCTTTAATCCAAGAGTATTCTTTAAAGATACGCTCTGCATTTTCTTTTGTAAATGGAACTGCTTTACCATTTTCGGTAATATTTTCCCATCCGATAACTCGTACTACAGCAGATTCAATACTGAGTTCTTCAGCTTCTTCTAACGTCATATCATCAACGTCTTTACCTCTACGTTTAGCTTGTTGCTCACGTAGTTTAAACTCTGCATATTTCTTGCGAGCAAAAGCTTTTACTGTTTTAGATTGATCACCACGTACTGTGATAAACACTCCAGTTGCTTCGCCTGTTCCCGGTAGTTTCAATTCAAATTTGTAACCTACTTCTGCAATCTCTGTATAATTATGTTTTGCTAGATCAAAAGCCATAATAGTTCCTTTCTGTTATTGTTAATGAAGTACTGATTATAGCATATTTTTCAAGATAAATCAAGGGGTGTGATTATATATTTTAAATAAACAAAAACCCCCAAGGCTTTTGACCAAGGGGGGGGTTATTTGCAATTAGATTACACTAATGTAGAATCTTGAATTTGAATTGTAGTTGCAGGTAGACCCGCAGTAGTATCACCGTTTAACAATGCTTGGAAGCTTGTAGAAGCAACTAGACCGAGTTCACCATCATCTTTGGCAAAGCTACCTAGTTTAACTTTAGGCAGTGTAAACGTTAGAAAATCAGCATTGGCTTCAGAACCAGTTGTTAAAGCGAATACGATAGATACTGGAGTTTCATCGTCAAAATAGTTACGGAAAGTAGCATCTTGGAAATAAACGCTTAGATTACCAGTAACACGAATACGACCTAAGAAAATTTCAGCTACTGAGTTAGAACCTACAGCAGTTGCGTTTTCCATTGCACGTTCTACAGTAAAGTCAGCACTAGTAACTAGAGCAACAGGTAGACCGTTAACGATCATAGCGCCGTTTACAGCAGCGAAGATGCCGTTAGTACCTTGTGCAGTTGGTGAGCTAAAATACTGAGTGGTACCCTTGGATGTAAGGTCTTTACCCATGAAACCAAAGTCAACAGTAGTTAGACCAGTTGCAGGTAATTGTAGATTCATTGAACCTACACGCATACCAGTAAATACTTCTGACTGTGCAATATCTTGGAACCATTGCTCAATAGTATATGAGTCTTCGGTGTGACCAGTAGCAGGTACAATAGTTTGTTTACCAACAGGAGTAGCTGTTACAGAAGCAATTGGACCTTCAGCAACTAAAGCAGAACCATTCAATGATTGTACAGTTAGAACAGTAGCTGTCATACTCACAACAAGTAGGTTTTTACCAACGTTAGCTGCATTTAAACCAGCACCAGTTAAACGAATAACCATACCTACTTTGATATCGCTGGTAAGGAAAGTTCCTGTACTGCGAGTAATAGTCCATAGGCTACCAGAAGCAGCAATAGTTACTGAAAGGCTGCTTACAGCAGTAGCTGCAGTAAAATCTTTAGCTACAAGTGACTGCATGAAATCAGAATATGAATTAGGAGATAGTTCACCACTTAGTGTACCATCTGCACTACGAACACCATGTCGGAAGTCAGCAAGTTGACGATCAGTACGAATTTCATTTGATTCGTAGGTTTCTTTTGTTAAGTTAAAGTCAGCAGTTACTCTTCGGACTTGTTTACCACCAGATGTTCCTGCAGGAACACCCCAAGTAGACTCTTTGCGGTAAGCAACAACTTTAGCTGTACCTTTTGAAATAGCCATATAATTTTCTCCAATTTAATCAATTAATTAATTACTTGCAAGTAATACATGAATTAGCCATGACAGCTATATTCTCCATGTTCTTTTTCTCGAAATACTTTTATGGCTTCCTGAGCTTCCATTAAAGTTTCAAATGTGCCAATTTGAGTTGTAATTTTATTCACAGCAACTCTAGCTTCATATTTGTTATTTTTTAGTTAATCTAATACCTTTTACACCTGTGGTATTATTTTTACTTATTTTAGAATTAAAAGCATTCTGAGAGTAATTAACTTCTCTTAGATTCTCAATTCTATTATCGCTAGGATCTCTATTAATGTGGTCAATAACTTCAGGAATATATCCATTGTGTAATGCAAATATAATTCTATGAACCAAATAATATTTACCTTTTAAACCAACATCATAATAACCATCTTTTCTAATTTTTCCAGCTTTAGTTCCTTTGATACCTCTTGTACCACTAGTCTTAGCCCAAATTAAAAATCCATCTTTATATTCAAAATATTCTTTGAATAAATCAACATTGTTCATAATTTCTCCATCAAGAAAAGCACCACAAATAAGATAAAGCAGGACGGTGATGAATCGTCTTTTCCCCCGCTAAAGGTAGCTTTAAATATAATTATTAGTTAGAATAAACTTCTGCTACTAATTCAATTAATACAGGACAGATTATTCTATCCGAAGCGATTGATGTACCTGCAACTTGAGGTGTACGTAATACATGAATGTGTACATTACTTTCTGTAAATACTGTACCTTTTTTAAAATAGTTTCTCACAAGTTCTGCTCTAGAGATAACTTCAGAAGTTCCTTTGTTTGCAGCACCTACAATAAATACCTGCATTGTTACTCGTTCTCTATGAAAACCTGTACCAAGCACAGGATCATCTGGAGTTTGAATCGTAAATTGCACACGCTGATAAATAGTATCTGGTGGTGTAAAACTAACACCTTCCCATGCCGTTGGAACAATGGGTGTTAATGTATTTAATTTACGTTCGGCTGCTCTTTTTACTTGAATAATTGCCATTAGCTTGCCTTATAATAGTTGTTAAGTTCCGCTGTATATATACCATAAATAGCATACAATGTTGGTTCCATAATACCATTAGGCGCTTGTGAAGATGCACCACCTTCAAGTGATCTAACAGGGGAACCATTTTTATAAGTATCGTAAGGCCATGCATCTTTTGATACATAAGGAACGTTGTTTGTAATGTAGACGGTATTACCAAGCTTATAATTTTCAGATCGGTATTCTGCAGATTGTTTTACATTGAGTGCATTTTCACTGTCTGCTTGCATGAACCACCAACTGGTATAAGGTTTATTCATTTCAATGATCCAACCACCTTTAGCCATACCAGCTTTTGTATTTTTCAGTACTCTCTTACGTGCAGGATTATTATAAAGTGCAGCATATTCTACGTCATCACCAAAGGGTGTATTTTCGATAGCTTCGAAAGCAACATGGTATATAAACAATTGAACCATGCCTTCCATCTTACGAATCGCTTCTTCATGGAACTTCTTTAAGCTTTGTTGTAGTTTTGAAGTATCACATGAAATATACATATCAACCCTTTATAGCTAAAAGCTTATATAATATTACAGCACCATCTGCAGCGTGTTCCGTAAAAGAATCAACTACATATGTAACGGAATCAAAAGTAATTTTATCTTGTGCAGCAGGTTTAAATGTTAGACTGTTATTAGCTAAATAAAATACAGCAGAGTCTTTACCAATCATGTTAGGAAAGTTATACTGATTAGCACGAATATGCTTCTTATACATCTTTACAGAATATGCTGTTTGAGTGTTAGTTGTAGCACCAGTTTCAATATTATATTCACCTTCAGTAACTACTGTATATATGCAATTTTTACCGTGTTGATTTATTGCTCTTAATGTTATAGCAAGATATCTATCCATGATATTCCTTTAATTAAATACCAAATGAACTTGGACGGTATGTGAATGTTTCAGCGGTAGGTTGCTTAACGATGTTGTTATCTAGGTTAGAGTCGTTAGCTTGCATGTCGGATAGTGATATACCGCCAGCGTAACCTTGCAAAGTCTGTAACGTCTGGTTAAGATTGGGGTCTGAAATATACATCTTCAAAGCTTGCATATATTGCTTTGCTGCAGAAGACCCCTTGATTGAGAAAATATCAACTGTACTGTCTGTAGCCATTGATAATTTCAATAACATTGATTTAGCAACATCGAGACAAGTACGTCTAATATTCCAATCATTCTTAGACAAGAAATAATTTATTTCCTCATCACTCATCACAGGCAACTCTGACGTATCACCTAATTCAATTCTCACGGCATGTATTGTCATTCTTCACCTATATTGTTCAATTCTTTAATCTTATCTTCACGCCATTTTACGGCATTTAATAGTGCAATTTCTTCACCATATTTCTTTTGGCTGAAACCTTTTTCATAAAGTTTACCATGAAACCTAACCGTTGCATAATAACTTTTAATACCTGCAGTTGATGTTTTAATTGAAACCCCAACTACACCAGAAAGACCAGCGGGTTTTCTTATTGTACGAGCACAATTTTGTTGTTGTGTACAAAGTTCTAAATTTTCAATACTATTGTTAACCCTGTTACCATCAATATGGTTTATCACTTTATCTTTTGGTATATCTTCACCGTGATAAAGCACCCACAATATTCTATGAACGTAAAATGTTCTACCAGTTAGAGTTACCCTGTTATAACCTTTTGACATTAAGTTACCAGCGGGTGAGTGTTTGATCGTTGATTGAACATTTCTATATTCACCAGAATATATAGTTTTGTTCCATCTTAATAAAGTAGGAGAATTTATGTCAAAATAAAAATACTCTCTACAAAAATCATATGTTAGATCATTAACATAAGCTGTTGAGTTTTTATTTAGTAAGTTATCTAATCTTTGTATCAAATTAGATTCTATAGCAAGAGCGTGATCTTTAGTTAAGTTTTCATGTAATATTTCAACAGTAAAATCTTGACAGTTAATGAACTCTAAAAATTCAGGCGATCTACCTTGTTTACTTCTCACACGATCAGGTCTACCTTGACCCACATATCTTATAGCACCCTGTGAATCTTTGTAAACGTATACACAATAATTATTGTACATTTTAATCCCTCGGTTGGATTTGAATAGGTATTCCTAGTTGTGAACCGGCACAACGGAGCTTGCAGACTCTCTTCGGAATGTAAGTATCGCACTGCAATGCGACTGCAAGTTTTATCTAACATTAATCCTGAATTATAACACAAAAATTGTTATAACGCAACACTAATGTTAGAAACCCACCGAAGTGGGAATCTAATTATCTAACGATTAGTTAGAAGTTGTTAGCTGAACAACAGCTTGTGGACGACGAATCAAGTTCAAGAAGTTAGCTTCTGATTGAATGATAATCTCGCTGTCTTTGGGGTCTTTGTAAGTAAATACATAGGCTTGTTCACCAATGGTGTTAACATGAGAGAACTTATTAGCAGGGCTAAAGTAAGTCTTGAACATGTCAGCAGTACCTTGTGGTAGCATGTAAGCTTCACCAGCAGGGATTAGAGCAGTACCATTATAAGAACCACGGTATTCAATGTACTCAACACCACCGTGTACGAAACGGCGATAGACACCAGAACCTAGACGGTTACGTAGTGGCTCTTGAGTGCTTGTGTAATACTTGTAAGCTTCTTTAACAGTAGCGTGGTTGATTAGCTTACCGAAGAATGCTGGAGAGCATAGAACGATAATGTTGCTAACAACTTCACCACTTAGAATGTTATCCTGAATGTGTGCAATACCTTCTTCAGACTTAGCGTTTAGGTCGGTAGTTGAAGTACCGAGTACAAAGTCAATTGATTTACGGGTAACACCAAAATCAGTGTAGAAGTTACCAGCTACAGTACCGTTAGGAGCATAGATAGCACCAACAGTAATAGCATAAGCACGAGCAGCTTCTAGAGTTACTGAGTGGTTCATGCGGATACGCTCTAATTTACGAGCGATAACGGCAGCTTCAGTTTCAGCTTGATCAGCAGAACCGTAAGCACGTTTACCTTGAACATCTTCAGGCTTAACAGCATCATCCATTGGGAAGTGAGGGATAGCGAATGAACGTAGAGCACGAGTATCGTCTTTGTTTACGTTGTTGCGCTCACCACGGATTTTATCGGTAACTAGACCGAGAGTACCTTCGCTGGATTCAACGGTAGCGCTGTGTTGAGCAACGCCTTCTTCACCGAAAAGACCTAATTCATTGATTAGACCCCATTTATTTGGAACTAAGAGTAGTTCTTCTGTGTAATCGACTAGCTCAAATGGTTTTTCAAAACTACGAGTTTGCATTATAATTTCCTTATTTTATTGTTCGGTAATCTATCAGATATTAAACTGCATCGTTGCAGTTAATACCCTTAGCTTCTAGAGCAGCGTATACAGCGGCTTTCTCAGCATCTAGGTTGTATGTAGCGTCTAGAATTAGACCTGCTTTGGAAACAATTGCTGGACCTTTTACTAGGCATAGAACCTTAGTATCGGTAGTAGCAGCAACGGTTTGTTCAACCATTACAATTGCGTCAGCGACTTCTGAACCATCGGTTGCAGTTTGTACAGCGATTTTGTACTTACCGTCAGCGGTAACTTTACCTAGCACAGTACCGGGAACTAGAGTAGCTGCAGTACCGTTATAAGTAACAGCTAGGCGGCAGTAACCAGTTTCTGGAAATAGTTCTTGTTTGACAACGTTAGAAAGACGTTTAGCTTCTGTTGCGATTAGTGGCATTTTATTTTCCTTTTAATATTACTTGACTTGCTTGGCTTTAAGTAACTTTGCCACAGCAGATTCTTTAACAACGGTTTCTTCTTGAGTTGAAGCACCTTTTTCTACGAACATCTCGGATGTTTCTACAGTAGTCATCATCGCTTCCATAGCAGCGAGAAACGCAGTAAAATCATCTTCGGATTCTAGTGATAGAGCAGCCTTAGCGATTGCCTCTACTTTGCTTTCGTCTTTAACGATAGCTTTAACTTTTTCAGTTTTTGCTTTATTGATAGCTTCTTTTTTCTCAGCTTCAAATACAGCGATTGTTTCAAGAGCTTTTTGTAGTTGTACCTTTTGCTCATCTAGAGCTTTTTGCACAAGTTCAAATTGAGCTTTTTCAACGGTTTCGACTTTTACTTCGTCTTCCATCTTAGATTTCTCCAATTCTTCTTTGTTAACAGAGGTAGACACCCCTTCAATATTCTCAA
>JACCDQ012179834.1_pt1 | contig 58498 bp, 61 predicted proteins | sample 7446031 | NCBI WGS metagenome assembly JACCDQ01 (sample SAMN15323442, study PRJNA562643) | freshwater metagenome | isolation source: river surface water | place: USA:Blue River Watershed | collected 2017-08-17
CCCGCTACCTGATGGGCGTGGGCACACCGGAGGACCTGGTGGACGGCGTGGCCTGCGGCGTGGACATGTTCGATTGCGTGATGCCCACACGCAACGCGCGCAACGGCACCATCTTCACCCGTTACGGCGACCTGAAAATCCGTAACGCCCGCCACAAGGCCGACCCGCAGCCGCTGGACACCACCTGCACCTGCTATGCCTGCGCCGGTGCGAGCAGTGTGAGTTGGGACGCTGGTGGCCGCAACGGCTTCAGCCGCGCCTACCTGCACCACCTAGACCGTTGCGGCGAAATGCTGGGCCCCATGCTCACCACCATCCACAACCTGCACTACTACCTGAACCTGCTGCAGGAAGTGCGCAAGGGGCTGGACGCGGGTACCTTCAGCGATTTCCGCCGGCAGTTCAAGGCCGACCGGGCGCGCGGGGTTTAAGCCGCCAGAAACACCGTCAGCACGCCGGTGTAACCGTACAAGCGGTGGTGCGCGATTTCACCACCGGCAAAAAATCCGACCAGAGGCACATCCCCCAGTGCGCGGCGCACGATCTGCAGTTCGGCGCTGGGGCCGCCGAAATGCGGGCCTCCGCGCCCGCTGCAACTGATGTAAAGCGCGCCCGCAATGCGGCGCGCCGGGTGGGGCATGGCGCTGACCTCGTGCTCGGCCAGGGCCATGGCGGTTTCCAGTGGCAGCTCCTGCGGCTCCAGCTCTTCACGGATTTCCGCACAGATGCGGGTCAGGTCAGCCCGGGCCGCCTGAACGTGGCGCTCGCAGAAGGTCAGGCGCATGCCGTCTTCCACCCGATCGGCCACCGCGATGCCGCGCCGCCCCGGGTCCAGCCCGATCAGGTGGCGCACCAGGACATCTTCACCGAAACTGGCGGGCACGCGGGCGGTGCTTGAGCCGCCCGCCAGTACAGGCTCAGGCGACAGGCCCACCAAGGTCTGGCGCAGGCGCAACACGGCCGCATGCGGTTCTTCCAGCGCGATGTCCAAGTCGTGCAGCAACACGTCCAGGGCATCCTGACCATCCAGCTTGAGGACCACGTTGCCATCGGCCCGATCGACCACGTGCACCGGCGACACGGGCCGCACGCCTTGGGTGACGCGCGACACCAGCGCGACGCCAGGGCCAAAGGCCACGCCGCTCAACCCGCCCAGGAACACGCCGGCCGCACCGCGCTGGCCGCTGCCGGCCAACGCACCCCGGCTGGAGCGGGCAAACTGCACCGGGGCACCCCGGCTGGCGGCCAGGCCACCAAACACGTAACCGCTGGCGGTGCGCTGCGCCATTTCGGCGATCAGCTCGGCCACGTCCGGCACCGCACCATCGGCGTGCAGCAGGGCGGTCTGGGCGGTGAAACCGTCCACGCCCTGCGCGGCGGGCAACGGTGCGACCCCGCTGAACACCCGGTACTGGTCGGGCGTCAGGTCGCACAGCATCACGGCCAGCGCGGGCTCGTCAAAGTACTCGACGTTGTTGGCGCATATACCCACGCCCACGGTCCCGGCCCAATCGGTCACTTCGGGCAGTTCGGCGCCCAGGTGGTCGAGGATGTCCTGTGCGTCGGCGGCGTAATGGTCGATGATGTAGAGCAACGCCAACCCGGGCGTCTGGGTGTAGCCGGGCAAGGCCATTTGCGCCCGCAACTGGGCCAACACCAGCGCCGCCGCCATGCGCCATTGCGGGTGGGTGGCGTGGGCGTGCGCGAACAGCTTCATGCGGACTCAGCCTTTGGTGCGCCGGGGCGCCGCAGGCGCGGCCGAAGCGCGGGTGGAGGGCTTGCGCTTGGGCGGAGTGGGCGCGGCGGCGGGCGCCTTGGCGGCCTTGCGCGAGGCCGCGGGCTTGACACTGGAGGCCTCGCCCGCACGGGCACGCGGCGCGGCGGTCTTGCGCGCGGGGCGATTGGGTGCTGGGGAGGTGTCGGCCGGCGCGGGCTGCGCTTCAGATGCGGCCGACGCGGTGGCCTGCACCACCTGGGTCATCGTTTCGGCCGCGCGCGAGGCGTGGTCGGCCATGTCGCGCACGGCGCCGGTGGCGATGGTCTGGAACTGCTGCGTCAGCGAATTCCACCACTGCATCGGATCCACGGCGGGGGCTGCGGGCTCGTCGGTGGCATTGGCCGCCTCCGGCGCCGGCGCCGAGGCTGGGGCTTGCGGCTCGGGTGCCGGTGCCGCCGTTGCCTTCGGAGCGTCAGCACCGCCCATCGCCTCGGGCCGGATCTTGAACGCGTCGGCGATTTCGCCCAGGCTCATGTTCATGCCCTTGAGGGTGGCCAGGGTCATCTTTTGCACCTCCAGCGCCTGGATGGTGGCGCCCAAGGCCTTGGTGTTCTGGTCGAGCCAGAAATGCACCGCGCGCAGGTCCTGGATGCGCTTGTCGAGCTCTTCCACGTCGAACGTGGGCGCCACCCAGTGGCTCATGGGCGGCATGCCCGGCACCGCGGACTGGCCCCCGGGCGCCGCGTTGCCAGCCGCCTGTCGGGTCAGGTTGTGGAGAAACTCGAAACCCGGGATGTATTTGGCAAAAGCATTCAGGTCGGGGTTGCTCATCGGTGTTCTCCACAGTGGTCGATGGGCTCAAGCATGCCACAGCTTGGCGGCGTCGCCCAGCGGCCACCCGGCGCTTGACCTGAGTCAAGCCGACCCGGACCTGCTTGCCGCACAATGTTTGCAACCCGGTCATGCAGACCGTTTGAAGGAGCACGCAATGAGCCAACCGATTTCGGACACCTACGCCCAGCAATTGCAACAAATGCGCACCGACCTGATCGCCCAGTTGCGGGCGCAGCGGGGCGGCAACATCGGCCGCGCCGCCGCGGCCGGCGAGGTGCGGGAAGAGCAAAGCGGCGACTGGATGCAGCGGGACGCCGAACGCGACATGGCGCTGGCCATGGACGAGCGCGAAACCGCCCAGCTCAACGCGATTGACGCGGCCCTGAAACGCATCGCTCAGGGCGATTACGGCATTTGCACCGACTGCGGCATCGACATCCCGACCGCCCGGCTGCATGCCAACCCCACCACCTTGCGCTGCGTGGCCTGCCAAACCACCGCCGAGCAGGCCCACGGTGGCGAAGCCCACCCCACAATGTGACGCCATGCGCAGTCTGTTCCACTTCGCCTTCAACGTCACCGACCTGAACGAAGCGCGCCGCTTCTACGGGGGCGTGCTGGGCTGCACCGAAGGCCGCAGCACCGACACCTGGGTGGACTTCGACTTCTTCGATCACCAGATTTCGCTGCACCTGGGCACCCCATTTGCGACCGCCAACACCGGCCACGTGGGGCAGCATCTGGTGCCCATGCCCCACTTTGGCCTGATCCTGCTGTTGCCGGAGTGGCAGGCCCTGGCCGACCGCTTGCGCGCGGCCGGTGTGGCGTTTGTGCTGGAACCCCAGGTGCGCTTTGAGGGCGAACCCGGCGAGCAGTGGACGATGTTTTTCCGCGATCCCTTTGGGAATCCGATCGAAATCAAGGGCCTCCGCAGTTGGGACGCGGTGTACGCAGCCTGACGCTCAAGCGGCCTCGAAACCTTCGAGCACGTTGGCGGTGTTGATGCCCACTTCCGCCACCGCATAACCGCCTTCAAACACCCACACCGTGGGCAAACCCAGGGCCGCGACGGTGCGGCCCAATTGCAGGTAATCGCTGCTGCGCAGGTGGAAGCCGGAAATCGGGTCACCCTCGAACGTGTCCACGCCCAGTGACACCACCAGCGCGGCCGGAGCGAAGTCGTTCACCGCCTGGCAAGCCCGGTCCAGCGTGGCGAACCAACGGTCGGGTTTGGTACCGCGTGGCAGCGGCAGGTTGAGGTTGAAACCCTCGCCCGCGCCACGACCCCGCTCATCGGCATGGCCGAGGTAGAACGGGTATTCGGTGCAGGGGTCGCCGTGGATGGAGACGGTCAGCACGTCGTCGCGGGCCTCAAACAGCGTCTGGGTGCCGTTGCCGTGGTGGTAGTCCACGTCCAGCACGGCCACCCGCGCGCACCCGCTGTCGCGCAGGGTTTGAGCCGCCAGAGCGGCGTTGTTCAGAAAGCAGTAGCCGCCGAAAAAGTCTGGCCCGGCGTGGTGGCCCGGTGGGCGCGACAGCGCAAAGGCCGCGCGTTCGCCTTGCAGCACCGCGTCGGCAGCCGCCATGGCGCACAAAGCCCCTTCGCGGGCCGCGCCCCAGGTGCCAGCGGTGATGGGTGAACCCGCATCGAAAGCGAACAGCCCCACCCGCGCGGAAAAGTTGCGCGGCAACACATCGGTGCGGAACGCGTAGCCCGGCCACACCGAGGGCAGGATGTCGAGCGCGGCGTTGGCGGGGTCTTGCGCGATCCATTCGTCCCAGGCACCTGCCAGAAAATCCAGGTAGCGCGGGGTGTGCAGGTGGCGCAGGCGCTGCTCGCGCTCGGCCGTCCAGCCGCCCGGCGCCCGCACCGGACCCAGGGCGCGCCGCTGGCACTCGGCCAGCACATGGTCGACCCGGCTCGGGGTTTCGTGGCAGGGCACCAGCTTGCCTCGGAACATTTCCTGGCGGCCAGCGTGGGTGTGGTGCAAAGCGTTGTGGAAGATCTGCATGGTTTTCACTCCTGTGCCAACACGGCGTGGTCCAGCGGGCCGAACAGGCTGGCGCCCTCGTGGCCGCGCACGTCCAGGCGCACAGTGACGCACGCGGCTTCCGCGCCCTCGGCGGTGTCGGTGGTGTTGTCGTTCGTGGCGCGCGGTGGTTCGACTTGCACATCGGCCACGGGCAGACCGACAACGGCGCCCGCACCCAAGCCGACATCGCGGCAGGCCTGGGCCAGCACTTCACCCAACCCCCAGGTGGCGCTGGACATGTCCACCGTTCGGGCTCGCTGGCCGTCCATCCGCAGCTGCAAGGGCAGGTGCAAGCGGCCCAGCGTCCACGCGGGGCCGGCCTCGTCCGGGGTCACGGCGACGGGAGCGAACGCCGCGCCCAAGGGCCAGCGGCGTGCATCGCCCGGCCACAGCGGGGCCACCACCGCGTGCATCAGGGCCAGCAAGCGCACGCCTTCCAGCGCCTCGTCGGCCGGAGTGGCCGCAGCCACATCGCCCAGCACCGCCGCCAAGGCGACCTGGGTGTGCACGCCGGGGCGGTTCGGCCAGTGCAGGTCGGCCACCGCACCGCGCCAACCCTCGGCGCGCGCGGGCACCGGCGGCTCGCCGGCCCACACGTGGCCCTGGGGGCGAGGCAGCGGCGCCATGCACATGCGGGGATCGAAATTGAAGGTGTGGCGGGCCTTGCCCTGGTTCAGGGTGACGTACAAATCCTGCAACTGGGGCGCGATGAAGTTCCAGTCGTCCAAGGCCTGCTGCAGGGTGTGGGCGACGCCGGTGGCGTAGTGCGCGGTGCTGAGGTCGCGCGACACCACGACCAGCTGGCCGTTGCGCGAACCGTCCTTGTAGGTGGCGAGTTTCATGTCCTGGGGGTGCCGAGTTTTTGGAGGGCAGTGTACGATGCGGCATGCTTCGTCTTGCCTCCCGCCCCTGCTCCGCCGCCCAAACGCGGCGCTACGGTGTAGGGGCGCGGGTATGTGCAGCGAGCCTGGTTTTGGGCCTGTGGGTTCTGCCCGGCCACGCACAGGCACTGCCCGCCACCGGTGAATGGGCCTACGACATCAGCGGGCAGGCCAAGGGCATCCCCTACCGCGCCAACGCCACCCTGTCCTGGCAACGCGAAGCCCAACGCTACACCGCGCAATTGACGATGCGGGCGCTGCTGGTGGGACAACGCAGCCAAACCAGCCAGGGCACGCTGGACGCCCACGGCCTGCGGCCGCTCAGCTTTGTGGACCAGGGGCGCAAAGAACGCCGCTATACCTTGGACTGGCCCACGCAGCGCTACAGCGTCAGCCCGGGGGACGCCACACACCCCTTGCCCTCCGGCAGCCAGGACCGCTTGAGCCTGTTCCTGCAACTGGGTTCGGTGCTGGCGCAGTTACCCGGCCCCCCGTCGGCAGGCCAAAGCTGGAACCTGCCGGTGCTGGGTGGCGGTGGCGCCCAAAGCTGGACCTTCGTCTGGCAAGGCGTGGAGACGCTGGACCTCCCCGCCGGCCGGCAGACCGCCTGGCGGCTGGACCGAACACCGCGCGAACCGGGCGACAGCCAGATCAGCCTGTGGTTCGCACCGGCCCTGCAGTTTGTACCGGTGCGCATTCGCGTGCGCGAGGCCGATGGCGATGCCGTCGATCAGCGCCTGAGCCTCATGCGTCCGGGGCCTTGAAACTCGGCGCCCGAACCCCACCTCCCAGGTGTTGCAAGATCGTCACAGTGCTTGCAGGGTTTTCGGGTTTCGAGGACATTTGAATCATGAACATGCTTTACGACTCTGAATCGTTCGCGGTGGTGCATATTTATGCCAACGCCCCGGAGGCGCAAGCATCGACGGCCACCAGCGAGCCCGACGGCCCGCACATGCCTCGCCACGGCTTCGAGATCGTGGACAAGCGTTCGGGCAAAGAGGTGTACCTGGACGGCTCCTGGGCCGAAATGTTCCAGCAGCATATCCAGGCGTGGCAGCAGAACACCCCCACCCAGGAAGAGGTGGAAGACACGCTGGAGAGCTACGCCACACTGGCGCAAAACCCGGTCGTGGTGCACTGAGCCGGGCTAGGCACCAACCGGCACGCTGGCGCCGGTTTTAACCCGGTTCATCGCCACCAGGGTGTTGAAGGTCTTGACATTGCCTGAAGCGAAAAACAGTTCCCGCGTCAGCGCCACGTACTGGTCCATGGACTGGACCAGAAAAATCAGTACAAAGTCCCACGCACCGGCCACGTAGTAGCACTGCTGCACCTGCGGACAAGCCGCAAAGCGGCGCTGCATCTCGTCCAGCAGATCGGCCCGCTCGTTCTCGGCCTTCACCTCCACGATCACCGTCAGGTCGTAACCCAGCGCCTTGGGGTTGAGGCAGGCCGAATACCGCTCGATCACCCCCGCCCCTTCCAGCAGCTTGAGCCGCCGGTTCACCGCCGCCGTGGACAGGTGGGCGCGCTGGCCCAGCTCGCTTTGCGGCACCCGGCCGTTCTGTTGCAGGGCGTCGAGCAACACCCGGTCGTAATCGTCGAGCTTCATGGCCATCAAACCCTTGGTCAAGAACTGTATTTTGTTCAGATTTTGAGGCGGAAATTCGTAAAAGTCACCCAGGTACGGCGAATAACATTTCAACCCATCACAGCCTGGAGATACCACTTGACCACGAACGAACTTTCACTGGACGCCTCGCTGCTGTTGCAGCAGATCCGCGAGCTGGGCGCGGTAGGGCTGGACAGCACAGCGGGTGGCCGCACCCGCATCGCGCTGACCGACGCCGATCAAGCCGGGCGCGACCTGCTGGTGCGTTGGATGCGCGAACTGAACCTGACGGTGCGCATCGACCAGATCGGCAACATCTTGGGCACGCTGCCGGCGGCATCGGGCAGCGATGCCGCCCCGCTGATGATGGGCTCGCACATCGACACGGTGCGCAACGCAGGCGCACTGGACGGGTGTTACGGCGTGCTGGCGGGGCTGGCCGTGGTGCGGGCCTACCGCCAGGCCGGTGTGCAGCCGCAGCGCCCGATCGTGGTGGCCGCCTTCACCAACGAGGAAGGCGTGCGCTACCAGCCCGACATGATGGGCTCGCTGGTCTACGCGGGCGGGCTGGACCTGCAAACCGCGCTCGACACCGTGGGCACCGATGGCACCCGGCTGGGCGATGAACTGGCCCGCATCGGCTACGCGGGCGACATGGCGCCGGGCGCCCTGGTGCCCCACGAGTACCTGGAACTGCACATCGAGCAAGGCCCGGTGCTGGAGGCGGAAAACACGCTCATTGGCGTGGTGGACAGCCTGCAGGGCATTGCCTGGCAGCGGGTGACGATCCAGGGCGTGGCCAACCACGCGGGCACCACGCCGACCCGGCTGCGCCACGACGCGGGCTACGCGGCCGCCGCCTGCATCGCGTTTCTGCGGGAACGGGTGGTGGGCGCAGCACCCGACACCACGCTGGCCACCGTCGGTTCGCTGCGGTTCGAGCCGGATGTGATCAACGTCATCCCGCGCAAAGCCACCTTCACCGTGGACCTGCGCGACCCAGACGAGCAGCGCCTGCAAGCGGCCGAACGGCGGTTCGCCGATTTTCTGGTGGCGCTGGCCGAGCGCGAAGGCGTGCAGATCACGACCGAGCCCCTGGTGCGCTTTGAGCCGGTGGTGTTCGACGCCGGCCTGGCCGACCGCATCGAAGCGGCCGCCGTGCGGCGCGGGCTGAGCCACCGGCGCATGACCTCCGGTGCCGGGCACGACGCGCAGATGATCGCCCGCATCGCACCGTCGGCCATGATTTTTGTGCCCAGCCGGGGCGGCATCAGCCACAACCCGCGCGAACACACCGACGACCATCAGCTTGTGCTGGGCGCCGAGGTGCTGCTGGACGTGGTGCAGGACTGCCTGCGCACCCGCTGACCACCCCCACCAACCTCCCCGCCACTGTCCCCACCCTGTTTCAAGCTGCGAACCCCCATGCTGTACCTGAACCCGCGCGCCGTGCGCACTCCCTACCCGGCCGAACTGGCCGCCGTCATGAACATCGAGCGGGCGCACGAAAGCCGCCAATGGCTGTCCACCTGGCCGCACATCGACCGCACGGCCACGCCGCTGTACGACTTGCCGGATCTCGCCGCCCGCCTGGGCGTGGCGCGCCTGAGCGTGAAAGACGAATCGGTGCGTTCGCCCCTGGGCAGCTTCAAAGCCCTGGGCGCACCGATCGCGCTGGTGCGTCAGGTGTTGCGGCTGCACCACACCTTTGAGCCCGAGGGCATTCTGGCGGGGCGTTATGCCGACGCGTTGAGCGACTACACCGTCATCAGCGCCACCGACGGTAACCACGGGCGCGGCCTGGCCGCCGCCGCGCGCGATGCCGGCTGCCGCTGCGTGATCGTGCTGCACGCCCAGGTGAGCGAAGAACGCGAACAGGCCATCGCCGTGTACGGCGCGCAAATCGTGCGCATCGCCGGCAACTACGACGAGTCGGTGGCCGAAGCGGCGCGGCTGGCCGCGGTGAACGGCTGGCAGGTGGTGTCAGACACGTCTTACGACGGCTACGAAACCATCCCGCGCGACGTGATGCAGGGCTACGGCACCATCGCGGCCGAGGTGGTGGAGCAGACCAGCGACCCGCGCGGCGCCGCCGGTTCGTTCACCCATGTGCTCCTGCAAGGGGGCGTGGGCGGCATGGCGGCCGGGCTGGCCAGCTACCTTTGGGAATTCCACGGCGCGCAGCGGCCCACCTTCGTGGTGGTGGAACCCGCGCAGGCCGACTGCCTGCTGCAAAGCGCGATCCAGGGGCAGCCAGCGCGCGCCACCGGCAGCGTCGACTCGGTGATGGCCGGGCTGGCCTGCGGCGAAACCTCGCCGTTGGCGTGGCGGTTTCTGCACCCTTGCGTCGATGCGTTCATGACCATCGAGGACGACGAAGCGGTACAGGCCATGCGCTGGCTGGCCCAAGGCAGCGCGCGGGACATTCCCATCGTCGCGGGCGAATCGGGGGTGGCGGGCCTGGCGGCGCTGGCGCGCTTGCAGGCCGACCCGGCACTGTCGGCCCAGGTGGACTTGAACCACAGCTCGCGGGTGCTCATCATCAGCACCGAAGGGGCCACCGCACCCCAGGTGTACACGGCGCTGGTGGGCGAAAGCGACGCCGCCGTGCGCCTGCGCCAACAAGCTTGGCTGGCCCAGGCCTGAACCCCGACACCCCTTGCAAGGAGGACACCATGTACGTGGACGATGAACTGGGCACGCAAATGGTCCGCTGGCGGCACCAGTTGCACCGCTTCCCGGAAACCGGCTTCAACGAACACCAGACCGCCGGCTACCTGGCCAAGGCCTTGGAGCTGATGGGGCTGGAGGTGCACCGGGGCATCGGCGGCACCGGTCTGGTGGCCAGCCTGACGGTGGGCACGGGCACCGGCGTCATCGGCTTGCGCGCCGACATGGACGCGCTGGCCATGACCGAAACCGCCGAGGGGCGGGCACACATCTCGCAGAACCCCGGTTGCATGCACGGCTGCGGCCACGACGGGCACATGGCCATGCTGCTGGGCGCGGCGCAGCTCCTCACGCGCCAGCGCGACTTCAACGGCACGGTGCGCTTCATTTTCCAGCCGGCCGAAGAGCATGGGCGTGGCGCCAACGCGATGATCCGCGACGGTTTGTTCGAGCGCTTTCCGGTCGATGAAATCTACGGCGCGCACAACATCCCAGGCATGCCGGTGGGCCACATCGCCACCCGGGTCGGCGGCATCATGGCCAGCGAGGACAACTTCGTCATCCGCATCCACGGCCGGGGCGGGCACGCGGCGCGGCCGCACCTGGCCATCGACCCGCTGGTGGTGGCGGCCGAAATCATCCTGGGCTTGCAGACCATCGTGGCGCGTTCGGTGGACCCGGCCGAATCAGCGGTGGTGTCGTGCACCGAAATCCACAGCGACGGCATCCGCAACGCCCTGCCGTCCCACGTGGAAATCAAGGGCGACACGCGCAGCTATTCGCCGCAGGTGCAGGCGCTGCTGGACCGCCGCATGCGCGAGCTGTGCCAGGGCATCGCGGCGGCCCACGGCGCCACCTGCGAGGTGGACTACACCCACGAATTCGTGCCCACGGTGAACTGGCCCGACTGCACGGCGGTGGCCGTTCGCGCGGCGCAGGCCGTGGTGGGGGCGGAAAACGTGGATGGCAACGTGGCACCGATGATGATTTCGGAAGACTTCGGCGCCTTCCTGAAAGTGGTGCCCGGCGCGTTCGTGTTCATCGGCAACGGCGCCACCGGATCAACGGGGGGCGTGCCGCTGCACAACGGCCAGTACGACTTCAACGACGCGGTGCTGCCGGTGGGGGCGCGGTACTTGGCCGAGGTGGTGCGGCAGCGGTTGGGCGCGGGGTGATTTCAGAGGCCTGCTCACCGCCCTGGGATCACACCCGCGCCACCGCTCACTTGCTTTCTTTCATCATCGGCACGATGCGTTTGAAAACGTCATTGCTGTCTTTGAGAACTGTCGCAAACGCTTCAGGCCCCGCAAACGCCACGCTGATGTTCTGCTTCTTCAAAGACTCTTTGAACTTTGGATCCGCACTGACCTTGCGCGTCAAATCACGCCACATGCCAACCACCTCCGTGGAGGCCCCCTTCGGCAGCATCAAGCCGCGCCAGACGCCAATGCTGGCATCCACCCCACGTTCACGGAATGTGGGGACGTTGGGATAGTCCGCCAGGCGCTGCGACGATGAAATGGCCAGGGGCCGGAGCTTGTCGGAGAGCACATGCTGGTGGAACGAGCTCGGGTCCAGCATGGTGGCGTCGACCTGGCCCGCCAAGGCTGCCTGTGTGGCCGGCGCATTGCCCTGGTACGGAATTCTGGCGAACTTGATCCCCAGTTTTTCTTCGATGTCCACCAAGGCAATGTCGGGAATGCCACCATTGCCTGACGTCGAAACACTGACCTTGCCCGGGTTCGCCTTGGCGTGTTTCAGGAAGTCCTCCAGCGTCTTCCAGGGCGAGTCCGTGCGCACCACAATGGCCATCGGATCGGAGTTGATTTGCGCCACCGGGATGAAGTTCTCAGCAGAGGCCTTGCCCACCCCCAACAGCGGCGCCACCAGCACCTCGGGGGTGGCCATCAAGACCTTGTACCCATCAGGCGCGGCGCCCGAGACGTACGCCATGCCAATGGTGCTGATGGCGCCGGGTTTGTTGACCACCAGAATGGGCTGGGCAAAGTGCTCCTTCGCCGCATCGGCATACACGCGGGCCACGACGTCGGTACCCCCTCCTGCCGACCAACCCACCACCATTTCCACCGGTCGAGCCGGGTAGTTGGGTTCAGCGTTTGCAGCGCCCCAGGAAAGAGCCGCCAGAACCCCAAACAATGTCACGGAAAGATTTTTCATGATCTGATTTCATGAGAGGAAGGAAAAGATCCACAGCCAAAGACCGTGGTCGACAGTCGCGAAAACGGTGAGGCAAAGCCTCACGCTGGCAGTGCGACCAGACTGCGCAGTTCTTTGGGAAAAAGCAGGTCGCGTGCGAAGGAGTCGTCGTGCCGCAGTCGGTTGGCTGCCTCGGTCACGCCGAAGTAGTCCAAAAACAGCGGCGCCTGCAAGATCAGCATGTCAAAGCCCGGCAGAATGGCGTTCCCGCGCGACATGGCCGCCTGCAGGAACGGGGTGGGCTGGTTCTTCATCAGGATGTCGCAGACCTGCGCATGGCGTTCAAGTCGATGCGGCGGAACCGGCAACGGATCACTCGACTTCAACCCCAACGGGGAGGCATTGATGACCACATCGAAGCCCGATGGATCGTTGTCGACTTTGACCAGCGTGTGCACGCCGTAACGAGTGGCAATGCTCTGCGCCAACTGTTCGGCCTTGATGATCTCCGGGTCAAACAAGGCGATCTGCGCCACACCGGACTCGGCCAGCGCGGTGGCAATGGCGGACGCCGCGCCGCCCGCGCCCACCATAAAGACCGACAAGCCCTGGTATTTCAAGGCGTAGCGGTCCATGGATTTGACGAACCCATAGCCGTCAAACAGCTCGCCCTCCAACTCGCCGCGGGCATTTCGGCGAATCGCATTGACCGCACTGGCGGTGGAGGCAGCGAGCGAACAATGGTCAACGAGTTGGGCCGCCGCCATTTTGTGCGGAATGGACAACACCATGCCCTGGGTCGTCGGCGACTGAAACAACGCACGCACCGTGCTGACCAGGTGTTCAGACCTGACCTGCAGCGGCACCATCACCGCATCCAACTGGCACAGCGCAAACACCTCGTTGAAGATTTCGGGTGTTCGCACCTGATCGATGGGATCAGCCACCATGAAAAAGACGCCGGTTTTTCCAGTGATCATAGAAAGGCCATTGAATTCAATTGAAGACCGAACAAACGGGAAGGAACCTCACCGGGTGGTCAGGTTGGGCCCTGCTCAGAAGCACCCAGGAGCACTCCCCCCACCGACCACCGCGAGCGGTCCACCTCGACGAACACGATCTGCACATCGGCGACCTCGCATTTCGCGATCCGTGCGGTTTCTCGCGTCAGGACTTCCGCGAGTTCGGCCTTTTGAGCGTGCGTTCTTCCTGCAAGCATTTCCAGATGAATGACGGGCATGGCGCCTCCTGCAAATCGGTGGAAGGGATGGATGGGCGATCAGGCGGGCTGAGAGGCGTAAGCCAAGTAGGCCGAGCGGGCCAGCCAGCCGCAGTCCACCGGGAGCGTGACCCCGGATATGGCCGAGGCCGCGGGTGAACACAGGTACACAATCGTGTCGGCCACCTCGGATGGCTCCACGAACCGCTGCAAAGCGGTTTTCTGAATGACAGCGTTGGGATCGCGCAGGCCCCGATCAATGCGGTCTTGCATGGCCGGCGTCAGGGTGTAGCCGGGCGCAACGGCGTTGACACGCACACCGCTGACGCCCCATTCGGCCGCCATGACTTCCGTCAACATCTTGAGCCCGGCCTTGCCCACTGCGTAACCTACCTGCGCTGAAGGCCGGAACGTGGTCAGGGAGCACAGGTTGACGATCGAGCCCCGCCCCGCCTGGCACATGGCCCCTGCAAATGCGCGGGACACCAGCAAGGTGCCGCGCACATTGATGTGGTGAACCCGGTCGAATTCCGCGATGTCCATCTCCAGCAGGCGCACCGCGTTCTGCAGCACCCCACCCGAGTTGACCAAGGCATCGGGCACCCCGTGGCGTGCCAGCACCTGTTCGGCGAACGTCGATACAGCAGTCTCCTGTGCCACGTCCAGCCAGCCAAACTCGGCCTGAGCGCCATCACGTCGCAGGTCGTCGGCCACGTGCTGGCCAAGCTCCTTGTTCACATCGGCAACGATCACCCGGTAGCCCGATTGGGCAAACCGCCGCGCTGACGCCTCGCCAATGCCACTGGCCCCACCGGTGACCACCGCCAATTTGTGCTCATGGCTCATGCCCCATGCCCTCCTTGCTTCGTTGAATGCTGTTTGGCTCAGCGCGAAACCGCCGCCCAACCCTGCAACGCTGTTTCCAGCGCGCTCAACAGTTGGTCAACGTTGGATTCGCTGAAGACCAAGGGCGGGCGGATCTTCAGTACGTTGGAGTCGAAGCCCGTCGCCGAAATCAACACCCGCTGTTCACGCAGCGAGTTGACGACATAGGTGGCCGCTGCACTGTCGGGCAACTTGGCCTGCCTGTCGCGAACCAGTTCGATGCCGATGTAGAGCCCGGCCCCGCGCACATCACCAATCACCTCGAACTTCGACGCCAGTGCCTGGGCACCCTCGCGGATGAGGTGCCCCATGCGGTGTGCGTTCTGCTGGAGACCTTCGGACTGCATCACATCCAACGTGGCCTGCGCGGCGGCGATGGCCACGCTGTTGCCGCCAAAGGTGTTGAAGTAGCGCATATCGCGCCCAAAACCCGTGACGATCTCGGGCGCGACCAGCGTGGCGGCCACCGGGAAACCGTTGCCCATGGGCTTGCCCATGGTGACGATGTCTGGCTGTATGCCGTGCCGCTGGTACCCCCAGAAGCGGTCGCCGGAACGGCCAAAGCCACTTTGCACTTCATCCGCGACGAACAAGCCACCTGCTTGGCGGACCACCTCCGCCACCGGCGCCAACAGGCCAGCAGGATCGGCATAAACGCCATCGGAGGAGAACAGTGAGTCCACGATGAAGGCGGCCAAGCCTTCACCGCGCCGCTCCAGGTCCTTGATCTGTTCGGCCACATCCTGGGCCATGCGCTGGCCGATTTCGTGCAACGGGACTCGGTAGGAGTCCGGCGCCGGCACCCGGCGAACCCAGGTTCCCAACGGCGAGCGTTCGCCCAACGACGGGGAGAAGCCTGCAGTCAAGAAGGAATTGCCGTGGTACGCCTCGGACGTGATGATGATGCCACTGCGCCCCGTGTGGTGCATGGCCATGCGCATGGCCAAGTCGTTGGCTTCGGAGCCGGTGCAGGTGAACATCGTGTGGTAATTGCGAACGCCACCATCGAACGTCTGCCGCAACTGCTCACCGTAGCGCAAGATGCCCTCTTGCAAGTAACGGGTGTGGGTGCACAGCGTGCCCATTTGCTCGCTGACGGCACGGACCACCGCCGGGTGGGTGTGCCCGACCGAAGCCACGTTGTTGTAGGCATCCAGGTACTCGTTACCTGCACTGTCGTACAGGAACACACCACGCCCCCGGCACACCTCCACCGGCTTTTGGTAGAACAGCCGGTAGGCCGGGCCCAGCAGTTGGGCGCGCCGCTGAATGACCGCGCGGGTCTGCGGGTCCAGCTTTTCCAGATCCGCCAACGTGAAGGCGTTGACCATCTTGCCTTGCACAGCGCCCACGGCGGTGGGGGTTAGAACATCGGTACTCATGGCACCTCCACCTCAAACAGACCTTCAATTTCCACCGCTACGTTGCGCGGCAACGAATTGCTCCCCACGGCCACCCGCACATGGCGTCCGGCCTCGCCCATGAGTTGGCCGATCAGGTCCGAGGCGCCGTTGATCACCTTGGGGTGCTGATCAAAATCTGGCGCTGCGTTGACAAAACCGCCCAGACGGATGCACGAACGCAAGCGGCTCAGGTCGCCCCCCAAGGCCACCTTGGCTTGGGCCAGAATATTGAGGGCGCAAATGCGGGCCGCCTCTTGAGCCTGCTCCAACGAGATCTCGGCGCCCACTTTTCCGGAGTGGTGGTCCCGCCCATTGAGTGCCGGCACCTGGCCAGACACGTACAGCATGGAGCCGACGATGCGGGCCGGGACGAAGTTGCCGCCCGGGATGGTCGGCGTGGGCAGTTCGATGCCCAGCTCCACCAGTCGTTGTTCGATGTTCATCAGGGTTTCTTTCGAGGAGTGACGTAGGGGGAACAGCGCTCAATGGCCACGGCGACGGTTTCGTCGGGGTCGCGTTGCCACCAGTCGAGTTCCGAAAAAATTTCCAGCTCAAAGCAACCGTCGTAGCCAATGTCGTCGAGCCAGGAACGGATGCGGGGGATGTCGATCACGCCGTCACCGACCATGCCCCGGTCGCGCAGGTTGCGCGTGGGGACCAACCAGTCGCAATAGTGGAAGGTGGCGATGCGGTCGGGGCCGGCGCGGCGCAGCTCAGCTTCGTAGTCCGGGTCCCACCAGCAGTGGTAGACATCCGGCACCACAGCGGCCCCTTCGCCCAGTTCGTCGCACAGGTCGTTGGCCATGCGCAGGGTGTTGAGCACGCTGCGGTCACCCGCATACATGGGGTGCAAAGGCTCCAGCCCCAGCTTGACGCCCACCGCACGGGCATGGGGAATCAACTCGTGCAGCGCCTCGCGCACCCGTTCGCGTTGGGCCGCCAGGTTTTTGTCATGCGGTGCCACGCCGCCCACGACCATCATCAAGCAGGGGGCACCGATTTCGGCCGCCGCGTCCAGCAGCTGACGATTGACGGCGATGGCCTTCTGCATTTCCTGCGCATTGGCGACGTTCATCCACTCGCTGGTGCACAGGCTGGCCACCCACAGGTTGGCGCTGCGCAGGTGGCGGCGCGTGGCAGCCACGCCGTAGTCCTCCATGAAGTGCCGCCATACCGCAATGCCTGGCACACCATGGCGCGCGTAACCCTCGATCGCCTGGGCCATGTTCCATTTGGGCGTCGTGATCTGGTTGATGGCAAACCGGCTGAGATCTGCCATGGTCAGACCTCGGCTTGTTCGGGCTCGCGAGTGGTCTGCCCAGAAGGAACCGCTGCGGAGTCGTCGTCAACCACCACGCCGTAGTGGGCCTGGGCCGCTGCGGGCGTCACCTTGCCGTTGCGCACATCGCGCGCAATCGCCTCGGGTGCACGCTCCTTGGGGGAGCCGAAGCCACCGGCACCGGCCTGCTCGTGCCGGATGACCGAGCCTGCAGGCAGGCGGCGGGTGAACTTGCTCGGCAACGCTTCGTTCGCGGTGGCGGGGTTCAGCACGTTGCGGGAAACCGCCCCTGGCTCACCCCCAAAGAGGCCGTAGGGGGCGTGTGCCGCGCGGTCCGAGCGCACCTGCGCCACCACATCATCGGCGAGCAAACGGTACTGGCGCACCAGGCCCAAGCCTCCGCGGAAACGCCCCGCGCCCCCCGAATCCGGGCGGTACCCATACTCCTCCATGACGATGGGGTAGCGCGCCTCCAGCGTCTCCACCGGCAGGTTGGACATGTTCTGCGAGGGGTTGGTCACGCCCTCGATGCCATCCTTGTCGGCGCGGCCGCCCCAAGCGCCGTTGATCATGTCAACCAGGATGAACGGGGTCTGGCGCACCGGGTCCATGCCGCTGAGCGCGATCACCGTGTTGCCCCCCTCGCCGGCCGCCATCACCTTGTCTGGTGCGATTTGCGCCAGGGCACCGAACACGGTGTCGACCACGCGGTAACCGGTGAGTGCGCGCGCCGCCACCGGTGCGGGCATTTTGGGGTTGAGGATGGTACCTTCCGGCGCCACCACGTCGATGCAACGGTAAACCCCGGCGTTGTTCGGCACATCGGCGCCCAAGGCACAACGCACCGTGAGGTAGGTGGCCGACTTGACGAAAGACAGGGTGGAGTTGATGGCACCCTTGACTTGGGGGGAAGATCCGGTGAAGTCAACCAACAGGTGGTCACCCTGCACCGTGATCTTGCAGCGGATGGGAATGGGGTCGGGAGAAAAGCCGTCGTCATCGATGTAGTCGGTGAACTCGAAACTGCCCTGGGGCCACTTCGCGATGGCGCCACGGGTCAATCTCTCGCCATAGTTCAACAACTCGTCAAAGTAGTTGTTCAGTTCGCTGGTGCCGTAACGCTCGAACAGGCGCAGCAGCTCGCGCTCGCCGATGTTGCAGGTGGCGAGCTGGGCGTCCAGATCGCCAAACACCAGCTCCGGCAAACGCACATTTTTCGAGATGATGTCGAACAGCGTGTCGTTGGGCACGCCGCGCGCATACAGCTTCATCGGTGGAATGCGCAGCCCCTCCTGGAAAATCTCGGTCGAGTCGGCCGCGTTGGAGCCGGGTACGCGACCACCGACGTCGCAGTGGTGGGCAATCACCACCGAAAAGCCCTGCAAGGCGCCTTGCAGAAAGATGGGCTTGAACATGAAGATGTCTGGCAGGTGCATGCCACCTTCGTACGGGTCGTTCAGCACCACCACGTCGCCGGGTTCCAGCTTGCCCGCGAACTTCTGGATCACCACGTCCATCGCGTCGGGCACCGCGCCCAGGTGCAGCGCCACCGTTTTGGCCTGGGACAGGATGCGCCCCTGCGCATCGCACATGGTGACCGAGTAGTCGAGCACGTCGCGGATGATCGGCGAACGCGCGGTCCGCATGACCGCGTACGCCATGTCGTCAACCATGGTGTCGAGTGCGTTCTTGATGATGGCGAAGGTGATGGGATCGAACTTGATGTGGGCCATGACAATTTCTCTCAGTCGTTGTTACGCGCAGCAATGACGTTGCCGATCGGATCGGTGCGAGCACTCCAGCCGGGGGGCAGCACGATGGTGGTGTCAGCGCTTTCGATGATGGCGGGGCCTTCCAGCACGGCCGGCATGCTGGTGCGCTTGACCACCTGGGTGTCCACCCACCCCCCGGTGCGGCTGAAGTACACCTTGCGGCTCTGCGGGGCGGGCTGGCCGTCGGGCTTGGCACCGCTGCGAATGTCCCGGAAGTTCAGCACGTTGGACGCCAGGCCCCGGGCCAGCAAGCGCACGTTGGCGCACTCCATCGCGTCCTTGGAAGCGTAGCCATACATCGCGGTGTAGGCCTGACGGAAGTCCTCGCACAACTGCTGGGTGCTTTGCGCATCCAACTGGGCAGGAATGCGCACGGGCAGTTCGTAGTCCTGGCCCCGGAAGCGCATGTCCAACTCGAACACGTACTCGATGCGATCGGCGGGATAACCTTCTTCTTCCAACGCGGCCCGCGCTTCATCGCGCAAAGCGCTGCGAATGGCCTCCAGCTTGGCGACGTCGAAGTTCTGCATCAAGGACTCCAAGGGCTTGACGAAGTAACGCTCCACGCTGCCCGCCAACATGCCCATGGCGGTGAACACGCCCGGGGCGTTGGGGAACAGCACACGGCGCATGCCCAAGGTGTTCGCCAGATCACACGCATGCACCGGCCCCGAACCGCCGAACGCCATCAGGGTGAACTCGCGCGGGTCCACGCCCCGCTCCACGGTCACCGCCTTGATGGTGCGCGCCATGTTGACGTTGACCACCTCGCGGATGCCAAAGGCGGCGTCTTCCGCGCTCAATCCCAACGGTTGGCCGAGCGTCTCGCCGATTACGCGGCGGGCCCCATCCAGGTCCAGCGACATGGAGCCGGCCGCCAACTTGCCGGGCAGAAAGCCCAGCACGGCGTTGGCGTCCGTCACGGTCGGTCGCTGGCCGCCAATGCCGTAACAGACCGGCCCTGGGTCCGCACCGGCAGAGACCGGCCCCACGTTGAGCAGGCCGCCGTCGTCGATCCAGGCGATGGAGCCCGCGCCGCTGCCCACCTCGGCCACGTCGACCGTGGGCACCCGCATCAAATAGCCACCGGCCTTGATGAAGCGGCTCGGGGTGGAAATGCCAGCGCGGAACTCGTACTCGTTGGTGCGCGCCAGTTCGCTGTGGTGAATCAGCGAGGCCGAGGCAGTGGTGCCGCCCATGTCGAACACGATCAGGTCAGGCTCGCCGGTGGCCGCACCCAAGCGACCCGCGCCCACCACGCCGGCCGAGCGGCCGGACGAGATGAAGAACACCGGCCGGTCCTGCGCGACCCGCGCGGTGGACAGACCGCCGTTGGAGTTGCTGACCAGCAGCGGCGCGGTCACGCCGATGTCGCGCAGCCCCGACTCCAGACGCCGCAGGTAGGCACTCAGGGCCGGCAGCACATAGGCGTTGACCACCGTGGTCGAGGTCCGCTCGTATTCGCGCTGCTCAGGCAACACCGAGATGGACGCCGTGACATGCATCTTCGGAAACGCCTGGACAAAGGCGTCGTAGGCCGCGCGCTCGTTCTCCGGGTTCTTGTACGAATTGATGAAACAGATGGCGACGGATTCGACACCTTCGGCCTCGAAGAATCGGCCAGCGGCCAGCACCTCGTCAATGTCCACGGGCGTTTCCACCGAGCCGTCGGCCAGCACCCGCTCGTTCACATCCATGCGGTAGCGGCGCGCAATCAACGGTTCCGGCTTGTCCCAGGACAGGTCAAACATCGTGGGTGTGCGCACACGACCAATCTCCAGCACGTCTCGGAAGCCCCGCGTCGTGATCAAACCGCAACGGGCCCCCGCTTTTTGCAACAGGGTGTTCGAACCCACAGTCGTGCCGTGCAAGACCTCGCTGACATCGGCCACGTCCATTTGCGCCTGCTCCAGGATGCGACGCACCCCCGTCAGCACCGCCTGCTCCGGTGCGGCGGGCGTCGACGAGACCTTGGTCGAAAAGGACTGTCCGGCGTCGTTCAGCAGAACGAGGTCGGTGAACGTGCCGCCAATGTCGACACCAATGCGTGCGGTAGCCATGCAAAATCTCCTCATCAATGACCAGCAGCGACATTGCCGCGCTGGGAAACGTGCCACGGAAGTGCCAGACGCTCCAGCACTTCCACCAGGTAAAACAGCCCGGTGCCGAGCAAGCCCAGCAGGATCAGGCAGACGAAAACACGGGGTGTGTCGAACTGGCCCTGGGCGGTCAGGATGGCGAAGCCCAAGCCGCCAGAGCCCGCCACAAACTCACCCACGATGGCGCCCACCAGGGCAAACGAGATGGCCACTTTCAGACCCGAAAAGATGCTGGGCAGCGCGTTGGGCAGTCGGATCTTCAACAAGACTTTCCACATCGGAGCCCGGGAGATGCGCGCCAGGTGCAGCATGTCTGGGTCAACCGAACGCAGGCCCAGCACTGCGTCGATCACGATGGAGAAGATCGCCAACAAAACGGCGATGGCAATCTTGGGCTCGGTGCCCGTGCCCATCCAGATCACGAACAGCGGCGCCAGCGCGACCTTGGGCACGCTGTTGAGCCCCACGAGCAAGGTGTAGACCGTGCGCTCCAGAAATTTGGAGTGCACGATGCCCACCGCCAGCAACAGCCCGAGCAAAGTGGCCAGCGCAAAGCCCGCCACCGTGGTTCCCAGCGTGCGCCATGACTCCTTCATGAAGTAAGCCGGCGCCAGCAAAAACTCGGTCCACACGCGAGAGGGGGCCGGCAGCAAGATCGGTTTGACCTGCGTGACGTACACCGCCAGTTCCCACAACAGCAGTGCGCCCGCCAGCACCGCCAGAATCGCTCCGGCCTCTTTGAAATGCCCTGAAGTACGGCTCATCACTTACTCCTTCATGATGCCCAGCGTCGCGAAGACGTGGCGGATGTGGCTGCTGTAGCGACCAAACTCCTTGGTCTCCCGGATCGCCAGCTCGCGCGGCCTGGGCAGATCGATGTCGATGATCTCGACAATGCGGCCTGGGTTGCGGTCCATGACTACCACCCGATCCGAGAGGAAAATGGCCTCGGAAATGCTGTGGGTGATGAACACCACCGTCTTGCGGGTGTCCTGCCAGATGCGGGCCAGTTCCAGGTTGAGATCGTCCCGCGTCATGGCGTCAAGCGCGCCAAACGGCTCGTCCATCATCAGCAGCTCGGGATCGCACAGCAGGGCGCGGCAGATGGAGGCGCGTTGCCGCATGCCGCCCGACAGCTCCCACGGGTGGCGGTCCTCGAACCCGCGCAAACCAAACCGCTCCAGCAGCTTCAAGGCGCGCGCCCTCATCTCGGCGGTGTTGCGGCCACCGAACTCGGCGGTGATCAAGACGTTGTCCAGGATGGTTCGCCAATCGAGCAGCACATCGCGCTGGAACACCATGGCGGTGTCGGTGGGTGGGCCGTCCAACGGCTGCCCGCCCACCAGCAACGAGCCACTGCTGATGCCCTCCAACCCGGTCATGCACTTGAGCAGCGTGGACTTGCCGCACCCACTGGGGCCCAGGATGGACACAAACTCGCTGCGCCCAACGCTCAACTCGATGTCTTTGAGCGCGTGCACAGGGCCTCGGGGCGACTGGTAGATTTTGTCGACGCCCCGCACTTCGATGTGCGATTCCAGAGGATTGCCCTGCACGGCGCGAAGGTGGGAAGGCTTCAGTGCTGTCTGCATATCGGCCCCGCTCAGTTCACAAACTCGTTGGTGTAGTAGTCACTGAGCTTCCAGCCAGGCTTGACGGCGCCGGCAGCCTCCATCACCTTCAGCGCTTTGTTCCAGTCTTCGTCGGACTGCCAGCCATTGGGCTTGCCTGCGGTGGCCGGCGTGTCAAAGAAATCGATCGACTGCTTGATCTGCTCGCGCAATACGACGCGGTCCAGCTTGACATCGGGGCGCTGCTTCATGATGGCATCGGCAGCTTCGTCGATGTGCCCGGCGCGGATGTAATCCCAGGTGCGCTTCTGGACCCCTACCAGGCTTTTCAAAGCCGCCTTGCGGGTCTGCACGGTTTTGTCGGTGGCGATCAAACCATAGCCCGGAAACGCAATGCCCACGTCCTCAGCGAGCACCGCCCGCGAGGGTCGGTTGGCCTCCGCCACGGGCACGGCGGACGGCTGGGTGGACATCAAACCATCGGCCCGGCCGTTGGTGTAGATGCCCCACAGCGCCGATGCGTCCACAAACATCACGTTGACTTTCTGCCGATCTAGGCCGCCTTGCTTGAGCCAATGGTCGATCAACGGCGCCCATGGGCTGGCGGCGAACACCGCCACCGTTTTGCCGGAAAAATCTTGCACTTTTTTGATCGGTGAGCTCCGGTCCACCAGCACCCCCAGATCGGTGCGCCGGCCCCAGCCCGCAATGCCCATCACGGTGGCGCCATTGGCCCGCGCTTGGGGCAACAGCCCGAGTTGAATCTGCCCCACGTCAACCTGCCCCGAGTTCACCAGCTGCAAGGTGTTGCCCGAACCCCGGCCGTCCTGGATGTCCACCTCCAGTCCCGCCTGCTTGAACCAGCCCTTTTCCTGCGCCAGGTGCATGGCGGCATGGATGCCCCACGGGGAAAAGTCCAACCGCACCGACAGTTTTTCCTGGGCGTGTGCGGCCGTCATGCTGCTGGCCAGCGCCGCCACGGTGAGTAAGCGCTTGATCGTGATCGTGACCATGAAATGCTCCTTCGGACTGAGTGAGTGCGCATGTGCGCGGGGTGGGAAACGTAAGTGGCCAGGTGCAGCGATACCCGCTTAGAACGGCTGGGGCAGCCCGGCGGGTGAAATCAATGCCAGCTTGAGGTCATTGACGTTGGTGCCGGTGTTGCCGGTCACGATCTGGTGTTCGATCTCTTGCAGCGCGGGCGATACATCGTGTTGGCGCAGTGCATGGTTCAGATTCACGCCGCGTTGCAGAGCCACGTTCACGGTGTCGCTGTCAACCAAACCGCCTGCGAAGTGGGTGGGGCCATCGGTGCCGTCGGTGTCCATGCCCAACACGACGATGCCCGGGTGGCCGGCGAGCTCGATCGCCGCCGCGACAGAAAATTCCTGGTTCGGCCCCCCGCACCCCTGGATGCCGCCGGTCACGACGGTGGTTTCACCGCCGCCGATCAGTACGCACGGCGCTTCGGCCGGATTGCCGTCCAGCATGACTTGCTTGGCCATCGCCACAAAGCTGCGGCCCAAGGTGCTGCTGTCACCTTCAAAGAGGGTCGACAACAGAAGTGGCTTGAACCCTTTCGTCCGGGCCGCTTCCACGGCGGCAATGCACGCCGCATCAGCCTTGAGCAACAGCACGTCGTATCGATCGACGTGCGACAACTCGCGCGCCTGCGCGGTTTCGTGCTCGTCCCGCCCCTCTTTGAGGTGCCTCACCACCGTGGCCGGCAACTTGGACCACAGGCTGTACTTGTCCAGCACCGCCCGCGCGTCGTCGAAGGTCGAGCTGTCCGGGTAGCTGGGGTCGGTGATGTAGTCCAAATCATCGCCAATCACGTCCGACACCGTGAGGTTCACCAGAAACGCCCCCTTGGGCAAGGCACGAACCAGTCGCCCGCCCTTGACGACGCTCAGGTGTTTGCGCACGTCGTTGATCTCGACGATGTTGGCACCGCAGGTCAGCAGCACCTGGCTGGCAGCGGCCTTGTCGGCCAGGGTGATGCCCGGTGCCGGCTGAACGAACAGCGACGACGAGCCCCCCGTGAAACAGGCGATGACCACGTCACCTGCGCGCACTTGCTGCAGCAGCGCAAAGGTTTCTTCAGCGGCTATCAGGGAGTTTTCATCGGGCAATGGATGGCTGGCCAGCAACAGCCGAATCCGATCCAAACGCCCCTCCTGGCCATGCTTGCAAGTGACCACGCCTGCATGAATGCGATCGCCCAACGCCTCCTCCAGCGCTTTGGCGATCGGATAGGTGGCCTTGCCCGCACCAATCACGAAGATGCGGCCACGGCCGATGTCGTAGGCGCGATCCTGGACCAAGAGCCGGTCGCCATCCAACCGGACACTCCGCAAAGTGGCCAACCCCGGGTGGGCACCCGCCACCGCTGTTTCAGCAATGTCCAGCGCGGCCTCACGCAGTGCTCGCTGCCCCATCGAGGTCAGTGTGTCGCGGTTTTTGATGAATCTCATGGTGTGTCGCTGGTGATCCGTTGTCTCAACTATCGTTGATTGTCGACCATTATGTATCAGTAAAAACCCGTAGAAGTCCAAATTAACCATGGGCATCTCTGCTCCACAACGGGGCAAAATGGGCGACAATAATCACTAATAGAGAAAATCAAGCCCCAAAGGAGTGCAGATGACATCCCTGAATCTCACGCCCGTGAGCAAGATGCCGGTGGAGGTGCAGGCAGCCGAGGCGCTGCGCGACGCCATCGTTGCAGGCCGCATTGCGCCCGGCAGCCGCATCACGGAAAGCCAGTTGGCCACGGAGATGAACCTGTCCCGGGCCTCGGTCAGGGCCGCATTGCACCAACTCGCCAAAGAGGGGCTGACCAGCCTCAAACCCTACACAGGGTGGACCGTCGTGGCACTGTCGGCCCACGACGTTTGGGAGCTGTACACCTTGCGCTCCAGCCTGGAGCGCCTGGCGGCGCGGCTGCTGGTGGAAAGCGGTGACGTCGAAAAGACCTCGACGTTTGCCTCCGCCTACCTGAGCCTCACCAACGCCTGCGCGCAAGGCGATGAAACGGCGATCGCCGAAGCCGACTTTGCCTTGCACAAGACCCTGATTGAACAGAGCGGACACAGCAGGCTGTCAACCCAGTACGAAACGATCGAACGCCAGATTCGCATGTGCATCAAGTCGAGCGATGCGTTGGTGGAAAGCCCCGCTGCCATTCTGGAGCAGCACCGGCCGCTGGCGGAAGCGGTGCTGGCAGGTCGGGCGGACGAGGCGGCCCAATGGGCCGAAATGCACAACTTGATTGAAGGCGCCAAGTTGCGCGAACACCTGGCACGCACCGAATCGCTGAAACACAGCGCGCCCGTGCTGCGCACCAGCCGAGGGGCAACGCGGCTGCAGAACCAACGACGCAGAACCCAGGCCAGCACCGCTGACCGCCCCGCACTATGAGCTGTGGCCACTTACCTTCGCGGCCAGCCACGCCGCGAATGCACCGGACAAGACGATCAAGACCATCCCCGCGAGCTCGAACGTGCCGGGCATGTGGTCGAAAATGAGCCAGCCAGCCACCAGCGCGAACGCGATCTGCAGGTACATGTAGGGCGCTATGACACCGGTGGGGGCATGGGCATAAGCCACGATCAGCAAGTAGTGTCCGACGGTGCCAGACACACCGGCCAGGACCAGCAATGCGGCCATTTCAGCGCTCGGGATGGCCTCCCAAACCCAGGGCAGCGCTGCGGTCATCATCAAGGCCCCAACCCAACCGGAGGACAGGTGCATCACCATGGGGTCTTCGGTCTTGGCCATGAAGCCGGTCAGGATCAAGAAAATCGAATAGAGCACCATCCCGCCCAACGCCCAGAGGATGCTCAGGTCCAGATCGGCGCCGCCCGGGCGGATCACCAACATGGCGCCCAAAAATCCGCCGGCCACCAGCAGCCAGCGCAAGACATTCACCCGCTCCCCCAGAAACACCACCGACAGGAAGGTGGCCATCAAGGGAGTCAACATCCAGATGGCGGTGAGTTCAGCGACCGGCATGTATTCCAGCGCCACAAAACTCAAGGCGCTGGACGACAGCATCAACACCCCCCGCCCGACGTGCGCCCAAGGATGCAGGGTTTTGAAACTGATGCTGCGCCACTGGGGCAGCATCAGCGCCGTCATGCCCACGGCCTGGCACACGTAGCGGAACCACACCGCCACCAGGATGGAAAAGCCGAGTGAAATGACCTTGACCGTGGTGTCGACCACCACGAAGCAAGCGACAGACGCGATCACCAGCGCAATGCCCAGCAGCGGGCGCGCCTGGGCGCTTTGAACAACCATCATCTTTCTCCCCTGCGCCTCGTGGCTGGCTTCAGCCGCCCCAGGTGTCCGACAGGGTGAAGCCGGTCGGAAACGGATCGCTGGGGTCCAGGCCCAGTTGCGTGATGGCGTACACCCAGCATTGGCCGGAAATGCGGTTCTTGGTGGCCGGGTAAGGCCCGACCTGGGTGGTTTCCAGGAACTCGGTGGTGAACTCACCCCCGATGATGGAGCGTGACACCACCACATCGCCCGGCTGGGCGCGGCCCTCGAAATGGCGGGCCGCCATGTTGGCGTTCGACCCCGTGCCACAAGGCGAGCGGTCGGCCCGCCCCGGGCGCAAGGTGGTGCAGGTGCGCACCGCGCCGTCGGGCTCCTCGCTGCGGAACATCACGTAGGCCAAGCCATCGAGCGCGCTGTTGGTGGGGTGCGGCACCTCGCGGCTGGCGGCGATCAGGTTGCGCAGCGCCACGCCGTTCATGGCCAGGGCGCGGGCGTTCTCGGGCGCAATGGCCAGGCCCAGTTGCGCCACATCAACCAAAGCGTAAAACACCCCACCAAAGCACAGGTCGTAGCGCACCGGGCCCCACTGCGGCGTGTCCACCACGGCGCCCTTCTCGGCCACAAAGGATGCGGGCATGTCCAGCGACACCCGGGTGACCTTGCCGCCCTGGCACTGCGCCACGGCGCGCACCAGGCCGGCCGCGGTGTCCAGCACCACCTCGGTCTGCGGCTCCACCATCGGCTTCATGCCGGTTTCCAGCAGCGCGGTCACGGCGCACATGGCGTTGGAGCCGGACATGGCGTGCGCCTGGTCGGGCTGCAGCACGATGAAGCCGACATCCGCCTTCGGATCACAGGCAGGCAGCAGCAAGCAGAACGACCCCGCCGGGCCCGAACGCGGCTCCGAGCACAAGAAGCGGCGCAAACTGTCGTCGCGCTTGTTCAGGTGGTCGAGTTTTTCGGCCATGGTGTGGCCAGGGATGTCGAGCACCCCGCCCGTGACCACACGGCCAATTTCGCCCGCGCAATGCACGTCGATGGTTTGCAGCGTTCGGCTCCAGCGCATGTTCAGCTCCTGCTTGACAGAGGGTCAGGCGACCGCCTGCGCCCCGGTGATTTCGACCAGCGAACCGCACATGAATGCGGCCTCGTCCGACGCAAGGAAGGCGACCAGCGCGGCGACTTCCTCTGGGCGGCCGATGCGGCCGAACGGCACCAGGCGGTCCAGGTCGGCGATGGTGCGGCCCGAACGCTTGACGCCCGCTTCGAGCATGGGCGTGTGGATCTCGCCCGGGCAAACGGCGTTGACGCGCACTTTGTTGGGCGCGTAGTCGCGCGCCAGGTTCTGGGTGAAGCTGGCCACCGCCGCCTTGGTCACGTTGTAGGCAATGTGGTTGGGCGCGGGGTACAGGCCCCACTGCGACGCGGTATTGACGATGGCGCCGCCACCCGAGGCAATCATGCCCGGCAGCACCGCCCGGCAGAGGTGGAACATCGCGTCCAGGTTGACCGCGAACGACAGGTGCCAGTCGTCCTCGCTCAGCGACAGCAGGTTGCCCCGGCGGTTGATGCCGGCGTTGTTGCACAGCACGTCGATGCGGCCGTGCTGGGCCAGCACCTCGGCCACCAGGCCTTTGCAGCCCTCGCCCGTGGCAATGTCGGCCGCCACCGCGTGGGCAGCACCGCCCGCCGCGCGAATGGCTGCGGCCACTTCGGCCGCGCCTTCAGCGTGCGCGTCGGTGACGATCACCGTGGCGCCCTCGTCCGCAAACCGGCGGCAGATGGCAGAACCAATGCCACCGGCGGCACCGGTGACGACGACCACTTTGTTCTTGAAGCGCATGATGTGTCCTTTTAACGAAGGTAGCTGGCGCCGTTCACGTCGAGCACGGCACCGTTGAGGGAAGATTGCGAGGGGCGCAGGGCAAACGCGACCAGCTCACCAATTTCGGCCGGCTCGGCCATGCGGCCGATGGGGATGCCGGCCAGGGCCGCCGCCTCGCCGTGTTGGGCGATGAACGCTTCGGCCATGGAGGTGCGCACCCAGCCCGGGGCCAACGCCACCGCCAAGATGTTCTCCGGGCCGAAACTCTGCGCCACCGACTTGGTGAGGTTGATCAGCGCCGCCTTGGACGCGCCTTAGGCCATGGCGTTGGCGGCGTAGCCGCGCTGGCCGGCCCGGCTGGCCATGTTCACGATGCGCCCGCCGCCGTGCTGGCGGTAGTGCCGGATGGCCTCGCGCGTCAGGTCCACCGCCGCGAAGAAGTTCACCTGCATTTCCCGCTGCCAGCTGGCTTGCCACGCGTCCAGCGAGGCATCCACCGTCACTTCGGAACGGATGCCAGCGTTGTTGACCAGGCCGTGCACGCGCCCCGCCTGGGCCACCGCGTCCTGCCAGAGCCGCGCTGGGGCGGCGGGGTCGGCCAGGTCGGCCTGCAAGCAGAACGAGCCGTGGCCGCAGCGCTCGGCCAGCGCATGGCCAGCACTGACGTTGTTCGTGCAATGCACCACCACGCGAGCCCCTTCGGCGGCCAACGCGGTGGCAATGGCCTCGCCAATGGCGCCGGTGGCCCCGGTGACGAGCACGGTTTGGTCGTGCAGCGCCTTCATCATCAGCACTTGATGTACCAGCCCCAGGGCTCGTTGCTGACCAAGCGGGTGATCTGCTTGGTCTCCAGGTAATTGTCCAGGCCCCAGCGGCCGAGTTCGCGCCCAATGCCCGACTGCTTGTAGCCGCCCCAGGGCGCTTCGGTGAAGGTGGGCTGCGAGCAGTTGATCCACACGATGCCGGCGCGGAAGGCGGCCGCCACGCGCTCGCAGCGCGCGTCGTCGGCCGACATCACGGCGGCGGCCAGGCCGAACACCGAGTCATTGGCCAGGCGCACCGCTTCTTCTTCGGTGTCGAACGGGCGCACGCACACCACCGGGCCAAAAATCTCCTGGGTCCACGCGTCGCTGTCCAGGGCCATGTCGGTCAGCACCGTGGGCTCCAGGTAGTAACCTTTGTCCAAGCCCTCGGGGCGCTTTCCACCGCAAGCCACCGTGGCGCCCTGCTCTACCGCGCGGGCGATGTGGCGCAGCACGTCTTCGTACTGGCCCTGGTTCACGAGTGGGCCCAGCAGCGTGCCCTCGTCCAGGCCGTTGCCGATGCGAATCTTTTTCGCCTCGGCCACCAGGCGCTCCAGCAGCGCGGGGTAGAGCGAGCGCTCCACCAGCACGCGCGAGGTGGCCGAGCACACCTGGCCCTGGTTCCAGAAGATGCCGAACATGATCCATTCGACCGCCTTCTCGATGTCGCTGTCCGCGAACACCACGAAGGGCGACTTGCCGCCCAGCTCCAGGCTGATGCGCTTGATGTCCTTGGCGCCGGCGGCCATGATGCGCGAGCCCACCGGGCCCGAGCCGGTGAAGGCCACCTTGTCCACCTGCGGGTGCTCGATCAGCGCCTGACCGACCACCGAGCCCTTGCCCGAGAGGATGTTCAGCACGCCGGGCGGCAGGCCCGCTTCGTCGGCGATGGCACCGAGTTCCAGCGCCGTCAGCGAGGTGGTCTCGGCCGGCTTGAGCACCATGGTGCACCCGGCGGCCAGCGCGGGCGCCACCTTCCACGACGCCATCAGCAGCGGGTAGTTCCAGGGCACGATGGCCACCGCCACGCCCAGCGGTTCGCGCACGGCTTTGGACGTGAACCGGCCATCGGCCAGCGCGATCTGCTCCACTTCACCGTCCAACTCTTCGGCCAAGCCAGCGTAGAAGTCGAAGCAGCCTGCCGCGTCGGACAAGTCCCAGTTGGCTTCGGGCACCGGCTTGCCGTTGTCCATCACCTCCAGGCGGGTCAGCTCGGGCAGGCGGGCGCGGATGCCGTTGGCCATGGCGCGCAGCACCTTCGCGCGCTCAGCGCCGCTCATGCGCGGCCAGGGGCCTTGGTCGAACGCCTGGCGGGCGGCCTGCACCGCAGCCTCGGCATCGGCCTGGGTGGCCGCCGGAATGTGGTGGAACACGGCCTCCGTGGCCGGATTGATCACGGGCAGCGTGCCGCCCTCGGCGGGGGCCACCCAGGTGCCGTTGATGTAGAGCTTGGTTTTCATGGGGTTCCTGGCAAAGTTGAAAATTCAGGTTCAGACCGATTTGGTGACGCCACCGTCGACCCGGAGGTTTTGACCGGTGATGTAGCCCGCGTCGTCCGACAGCAGAAAGGCCACCGTCTTGGCAATTTCCTCGACCGTGCCGATGCGCCTCATGGGAATGGACAAGGCGGTTTCGGGCTTGTGGTCCAGGCTGTCGATGTAGCCGGGCAGCACGCTGTTCATGCGGATGCCTTCGGCCGCGTAGCGGTCGGCGTACAGCTTGGTGTAGGCCGCCACCGCCGCGCGGTAGGAGCAGGACACGGGGAAGGCTAGCGTGGGCTCCAGCGCCGCAAAGGTGGTGATGTTGACGATGGCGCCCCGGCCTTGCTTCAGCATGTGCGGCGTCACCAGGCGCGCCATGCGCACCACCGACATCATGATCAGCTCGTTGCCCTGGCGCCACTCGTCGTCGGTCAGCGAGAGCAGGTCGCCCTTGGGCGGCCCCCCGGTGTGGTTGAGCACCGCGTCGATGCGGCCGTAGGTAGCGATGGCGGTTTGCACCAGGCGCTCCAGGTCGGCCTCGTTGTCGGTGCGCCCCTGAATACCCACGCCCCCCAGTTCCTGGGCCAGCGCCACCGCCGAGCCCGAGGGCGACATCAACACCAGTCGATAGCCGCGGGCTTTGAGTTCGCGCGCGGCCGCCGCGCCCATGCCACGGCCCCCGGCCGTGATGATGCATACCTTGTCCGTCATGGTGGTTCCTGCCTCAATAACGTTCCACGGGGCCGGCCATCACGCTGCCCTCGGCGTGGCCACCCCAGGCAAAGCGGTCGATGTGGTACGGCCGCAGGTCGATGTCCGGGGTCTCGCCACTGATGAGTTGCCCCATCAGCCGCGCGGTGGTGGCCGCGTACGTCAGGCCCAGGTGACCATGGCCCGTGGCGTAAAAAATGCCCGGCACCTTGCCGGACGGCGACAGCAGCGGCACCGTGTCGGGGAAGGCGGGGCGGTGCCCCATCCACTCCGTGGCCTGCTCCACCCGCAGGTTGGGCAAGGCCTCTTTGGCGCGCTTGACGGTGACTTGGGCGCGGCGGTAGTCCGGCGGCGCGTCCAGCCCCGCCATTTCCACCGTGCCGCCCACCCGGATGCCCCCTGCCGTGGGGGTGACCATGAACGCCCGCGCCGGCCAGATGATGGAATGGCGCAGGCTCAAACCCGGCGCCATGATCTGGGTGTGGTAGCCGCGCTCGGTTTCCAGCGGGATCGGCTCGCCCAGCGTGGCCGCCAAGCGGGCCGTGAAGGCACCGGCGCACAACACCACCTGCTGCGCGTCAAGCGTCTGGCCGTCCTGCAAGCGGATCGACTGCAGGTGGCCCGCCCGCTCAAACCCCTGCACGTTGGCGCGGATCACCCGCCCGCCCAGGCCCTGGAAGGCCTCCACCAAGCGGCACACATAGGCGTAGGGGTCGCGCAGCGAACGGTTCTCGGGGAACAGCACCGCCTTGCCGATCTTCTTCGTGATCTCGGGCTCCAGCTCGCGCAGGGCCCAGCCGTCCAGCACCTCGTGCGCAAAGCCGAAACGCTCCAGAATTTCAATGTGGTCCCGGTCGGCGCGGAACTCGGCCTCGTCGGTGTAGAGGGACAGGCAGCCCTGCTCGGTCATGTGGTCGGCGATGCCCAGTTCGTGCATCAACCGCTGGGTGTCGCCCAAGGCGCGTTCGCACAGGGCTGCGCCTTGCGCTTCCAGCTCGCGCAACTTGGCCGGGCGGCTGGCGAGCAAAAAGCGGAAGAACCACGGCACCAGTTTGGGCAGGTAGCCCGGGCGCACGCGGATCGGCCCCTCCGGGTCCATCAGCCAGCCCGGCATCTGGCGCCACACCGACGGGCGCGACGCGGGCATGAACTCCGTCACCGCGATCGACGCCATGTTGCCGAACGAGGCGCCCCGGCCCGGGGCCTCGCGGTCCACCAGCGTGACCTTGCGGCCCCGCTTTTGCATTTCGTAGGCGATGGCGGTGCCAATGACGCCGGCGCCCACGACCACCAAATCTGGATTGGTATTGATCATCATGTGTTCCCGTGCGGTTCAAACCGCTTGCATCCAGGTGTCCGAGAGGGTGAACCCTTGCGGGTAAGGGTCGGTCGGGTCCAGCCCCATCTGGTACAGCCCGGTGATCCAGGCCTGCCCCGCCACCGAGGGAATGACCGCGTCGTACCGCCCCACTTTCGTGAGGCCTTCTATGCCGCAATCGAAACGGCTGCCGGTGATCGACTCGTGGACGAACCGCTCACCGGGCTTGAACTGGCCCTTGGCATGCATCACCGCCAGGCGTGCCGAACATCCCGTGCCACAGGGCGAGCGATCGCACCGGCCGGGCCGCACCACCACGGTGTTGCGCGACGTCACGACGCCGTTCTCGCGCACCAGCGGCCCAGTGAATTCGGTGTTGGTGATGCCCGGCATGCGCGGGTTGTCCGGGTGGGCCACCGCCAGTTGTTCCACGGCTGCAGCCTTGATTTTTTCGCCCATCACGCACAAATCGCGCGCCTCGTCGGGGCGGATCGCAAAGCCCAGGTCCGCCGCTTCCACGATCGCGTAGGTCATGCCGCCGTAGGCCACATCGACCCGCACCGTGCCCACGTCGGCCACCTCAATGGGGGCGTCTAGGTGGTAACAGAACGAAGGTTGGTTGACCAGGCGCACGCGTGTCACTTTGCCATTGGCGCAGTCGCAGCGCACCCGGATCAACCCGGCCGGCGACTCCAGCGTCAGCTCGGTCACCGGCTCCACCATCGGCAACATGCCGGTTTCCAGCAACACCGTGGCCACGCACATGGTGTTGGAGCCGGACATGGCCGGGTACTCGGTGGTCTCCAGGATCACGTAGCCCATGTCCGCTTCGGGGTGGTTCGACGGCAGCACGATGTTGGCGTTGTGCCAGACCGCGCCGCGCGGCTCGAAGAGGACGAGCTTGCGAATGTCGTCCATGTGCGCTTCCAGGTGTTCGCGCTTGTCAAACATGGTCTGGCCCGGCACCTGGCCGACGCCGCCCACGATCACCTTGCCGCTCTCGCCTTCGGCATGGCAATCCACCACAGACAGAACTTTATGGAAGCGCATGGACGTACTTTCAGCTGTAGGCTTACCAGTTCAGGATCGGTTCCATCGCAGCGCGGAACTCGGCCTTCTCCTGCTCGCTCAGCGGGCCCAGCGGGCCACGGCATTCGCCCACCGGCAGGCCTTGCAGTTCGCAGCCGTACTTGATCTTCTGCACAAACTTGCCGGACTCCAGGATGTTCATGGCCTTGTAGAGCACCTTCATCATCTCGCGCGCCTTGTCCAGGTCGCCGGCACGGAAGGTGCGGTCCAGGTCGCAGCAGGCCTTGGCCATGCAGTTCGACGGGCCGCAAATCCAGCTGTCCGCGCCCCACATCATGAAGTCCAGCACCACGTCGTCCGAACCGGTGACCAGTTGCAGGCGGTCGCCGTAACGGCCGGCAATGCCCTGCGCGCGCTGCACCGAACCCGAGCTTTCTTTGATGCCGATGACGCGCGGGTTGTCGGCGAAGTGGTCCATCAGCTCAAAGCTGATGTCCGAGCCGTCCTTGGCGGGGTAGCTGTACAGCACCAGGTTCACGTCCACCGCACCCAGCACGGTTTCGTAGTGCTTGATCAGCTCTTCCTGGGTGGGGCGGGTGTAGAACGGCGGGGCCAGCAGCACGGTGTCGTAGCCAATCTCTTTGGCCATGGCGGTCTGCTCGATCACCTCGCGGGTGGCGGGTGCGTTGGTGCCGGCAATCAGCACTTCGCCCGGCTTGGCGAAGTCTTTGACGAACTGCAGCACTTCGCGGCGCTCGGCGGTGGACTGAGAGAAATACTCGCCGGTGGAGCCGTTGGGCACCCAGCCGGTGACGCCCGCTTCGCGCAGGTGGGTCAGCAGCTTCTCAAACGCCTTGAAGTCGACTTTGCCGTCGGCGGTGAACGGGGTGACCAGTGCGGGCATGACGCCTTGGAGTTTCATGGTGATTCCTTGTGCAAGGGGTTGAAAAAACACAGAAAGAAGTTAAGTGGCCAGCTTGGCGATGACGCGCTTTTCGACCCGGCTGACCGCGCGGGTCAGGGGATAAGCGATCAGGAAGTAGATGACCGCCACCGCCGTCAGCACCTCCACCGGGTGGGCGGTGTTGTTGGAGATGTTCTGGCCCACGTACATCAGGTCGGCAATGCCAACCGCCGACACCAGCGAGCTTTCTTTGAACAAGCTCACGCAGTTGGACAGCAGCGTGGGAATGGCCCGCAGCATGGCTTGCGGCAGGATGACGTTGCGCACCTGAGTCCAGCGCGACAGGCCCAGCGCCACGCAAGCGTCGAGCTGCTCTTTGCCGATGTTTTTGAGCGACGCGCGGAAGGTTTCGCTGGTGATGGCGCCCATGTAGAGCGTCAGCGTCAGCACGCCCGACGTCATGTTGGACAACTCCACCCCAAACAGCAGCGGCAGGCAGAAGAACACCCAGAACAACTGGATGAGCACCGGCGTGCCACGAAAGATTTCCACGTACGCCCCCGCCACCCAGCGCGCCACCACGTTGCGGGACGAGCGCGCCAGCCCGGTGATGAAGCCCAGCGTGCAGCCCAGCGCAATGCAGATCAAGGTGAGCTGGATCGTCGTCCACAGGCCTTTGGCCAAGGCGTCGGTGAAGCCCAACAGAATGCCGAAATTCAGTTCCATGGTCGTGCCTCTTTAGCGGGATGCCTGCTCACGCCGGCGGGTCAGGTACTCGACCAGCTGCGACGCCGGGAAGGCCACCATGAAATACATCACGGCCACCAGGGTGAACGTTTCAATCGGGCGGTAGGTCATGGTCGCGAGCGACTTGCCGGCGTACATCAGGTCCTGGATGGCCACGATCGCCACCAGCGCCGACTGCTGGAAAATACCCACGCCATTGGTCAACAGCACCGGGATGGAGGCCCGGAACGCGCTGGGGAACACGATGTACAACACCCGCTGCGTGCCGGTGAGCCCCAGCGCAATGCCGGCATCGGTCTGCTCACGCGGCACGGCCTGAATGGAGGCCCGGTACGCTTCCGCGTTGAACGCGGTCAGGTTCAGCCCCAAGGCCAGTATGCCCATGGTCACCGCTTCCACGTACACGTCAAAAATGATGGGCACGCAGTAGAAGAACCAGACGATCTGGATGATGGCCGGGGTGCAGCGGAAGAACTCCACGAACAGCGTCGCAGGAATGCGCACCAGGGCCCATTTGCTGAGCACCATGAGGGCGACGACGAAGCCCAGCGTCAGCCCGATGAGGTTGGCCACAGCCGTCAGCTGCAGCGTCACCATCAGGCCATCGAGCAGCGGGTCTATCTCTCGAAAGACGGTGGCGAAGTCAAAGTTGTAGGTCATGGCGCACCTCAATGACCGATGTGGAACACGCGGTTGATGAACTCGCGCGTGCGCTCTTCCTTGGGCGTGCCCAGCACCTGTTCGGGCGGGCCGTCTTCCACCACCACACCGCCGGCGCAGAAGATCACGCGCGACGCGATGTTCTTGGCGAACCACATGTCGTGGGTCACGATCATCATCGGCATGTTCTGCTTGGCCAGTTGCACGATGACCTGCTCCACCTCGGCCACCAGTTCCGGGTCGAGTGCGGAGGTGACCTCATCGAACAGCATCAGCTTGGGGTCCAGCATCAGGGCGCGGGCAATGGCCACGCGCTGCTTTTGGCCGCCCGACAGTTGCGCCGGGTAGGCCTTGGCTTTGGCGCCCAGGCCAAAGCGGGTCAGCAAGGCCACGGCGCGCTCGGTGGCCGAGGCCTTGGATTCGCCCTTCACCTTGCACGGCGCCAGGATCAGGTTTTCGACGATGTTCAGGTGCGGGAACAGCGTGTAGTGCTGGAACACCATGCCGATTTCGCGGCGCACCTGGATGTCGATCTTGGTGTCCTGCTTGGGGCCACGCGCTTCAATATAGGGTTTGCCGCCGAAGGTGATGCTGCCCTGGTCGATCTGCTCCAGACCCATCATCACTCGCAGCAAGGTGCTCTTGCCGCCGCCGCTGGGGCCGATGACCACCAGGCGCTCGCCCGGTTGCATTTCAATGTTCAGGCCCTTGAGCACCTGGATGTTGGGGCCATAGCTCTTGTGCAGGCCTTGGACCTGAACCAGCGCGGACGAGGAGGAGGCGTTCATTCGGTATCTCGCATTCTGTGAAGCAGGGACATCACCCAGCAGGCCCCGCCCACCCGGGGCAGGGCCTGTGGCGCATTACTTGGCGCCTTTGAGCACCTCGTCCACGGCTTTGCGGATGTAGTTGTCCACCTGACCGGTGGCCACCAGTTCTTCCACAAAGATGTTCACGACTTCCGCGTCGGCCTGAGACAGGTTGCGCGGCATGCCGAAGGACACGCCTTGCTTGGCCAGCGCGGGTGCCGGCTTGAATGCGACCGCCCAGGTCGGGTTGGCCTGAACCAGCAGCTGGTTGGTGTCGGACGCGTCCACCAGCATGTCGGCACGCTTGGAGGTCAGGGCCAGGCGGGTTTCGTCGTTGGTGGGCAGACGCAGGATGGTGGCGCGCTTGACGACCGCGGAAATCGCTTTGTCCTGCGAGGTGCCCGACATTACGGCCAGCGTCACGCCAGCCTTGTCGATGTCGGCCACAGAACGGGCGTTGGCCGGGATCTTGTTGTTGCCCTTGTTGTAGACCAGGGAGATTTCGTACTGCATGGCCGCGGTCGAGAACTGCACCGCCATGGCGCGCACCGGGGTGCGGTTCAGCGCCAGCGACAAGTCCCACTTACCAGACTGCAGACCAGCCACGATGTTGTCCCAGGTGGTGTCCACGAACTGGGGCTTGACCTTCAGCACGGCCGCGAAGTCCTTGCACAGGTCGGCGAAGAAGCCGCTGTACTCGCCGGTGGCGGGGTTGCGCATGATGTACGGCGGGGCCACAGCGGCGCCGCAACGCAGCACGCCGGCCTTTTGCACGCCTTGCCAATAACCCTCGCCAGAACTCTGCGCTTGCGCAGGGGCCGCTGCGGTCAGGGCAATGGCCAGAACAGGGATCACGCTGGAGAGACGGGAAAACAACTTGATTCGCATCACACAACTCCTACGGTTCGCGCACTTTGGCGCAGGGTGGTTGGAAGCAGGCCCCAAGGCCCACTCGGGTCGGTCAGGAAGCTGACGCGCCATTATGTATCCACGATGTCGACAAAATCAACTAGGTGTATTCACTATGTCGACATATTGTTCTGCTACTGTTATAGTTCTTCCATTAGCCGCACTTAACATGGGTAATAAAGAATGAAGATGCCCGACGAAGCCCCCAACAAGGTCGAGAAAGGCGCGAGCTGGCGCGTGGTCTACGACGCTTTGCGCCAAGACATCCTCACGCTGCAACTGAGGCCGGGCCACTTGCTGGACGAAACCAGCCTGGCGGAGCGGTTTGACATGTCGCGCTCCCCGGTGCGGGAGGCGTTGATCCGGTTGGCCAACGATGACCTGGTCAGCGTGCTGCCCAACCGCAGCACCATCGTCGCGCCGCTGGACCTGGGCACGGTGCCCAAGTACGTGGAGGCGCTGGACATTTTGCAGCGGGTGAACACCCGCCTGGCGGCGCAACTGCGCACCGGGGCCGACCTGGACCGCATGCAGGAAACCCAGGACGTCTTTGAAGCGGCCGCCCAGCGGGGCGACTACCTGGGCATGTCCGAGGCGAACAAAGAATTCCACATGGCGATCGCGGCAGCGGGCAAGAACCCGTTCCTGTCATCGTTTTACGAACGCCTGCTGGACCAGGGCCGGCGCATGCTGCACCTGCACTTCGAGTTCCTAGAGCGCACCCACGACGGCTACCTGCTGACCGACGAGCACGACGAGATGATGGACGCCATCCGCAACCGCGATGTGGAGCGCGCCGACGCCCTGGCGCACGCCCACACGCGGCAGTTTCAAGAGAACTTCTTCCGCTTCATGCAGGAGAACTACACGGCGGGGATGGACTTGGGGGCGCCGAGCCGGTGAGACTGAGCGATCACCCCCAGTCCAGGGGCTGTCTTGTGTCAGACCGTTTGAGCAACAGGCGCTTCAAACACCGTGCGAACAAAGTCCCGCGCACGGCTGACGGTCGGCAAGGGGGCCGCTTTGAGTGGGTCTTGCTCGGCCTCCACAATCAGCCACCCATCGTACCCCGTGGCCCGAACAAACGCCGCCAACGGCTGGTAATCGATGCAGCCATCGCCTGGCACGGTGAACATCCCAGTGCGCACCCCCTCGTTGAACGAACGGTCACCTGAGCGGACGGCGCCCAGCACGTCCGGCCGCACATCCTTCAAATGGATGTGACCGATACGATCCCCAAACCGGCGCAATAGCGCGGCGTAGTCAAAGCCCGCCGCCTGGGCATGCCCCGTGTCCAGCAACAGTTTCACCGACTTGCCCACCCGGTCAAACAGCGATGAGATTTCATCAAAGGTTTCGGCCACCATCATCAGATGGTGGTGGTAGACCAACTGCAAACCCCAGCGGTCTTGCACTTGAGCGCCAAATTCGGTCAACCGGGCCGCGTAGGGCGCGACATCCAGCGTCGACATGCTCAGGCGGTGTGACATGGGAATGTCGAGCGGCTGCCCGGGCGCCATGGCCCCACATTCGCCGTACACCATGACCGGGGACGACATTGCTTGCAACAACTCGGCATGGGACGCCACGCGTTCCAGCTCGTGCAATACCGTGTCTTCGGCCAACCAGCCCGAATGCCAACCGGACGCCAGCGCCAGGTGGCGGGGAGCCAAGAACGCCTTGAGCGCCTGCGCATCCTTGGGAAACAAGCGCCCCAGCTCCACACCGGCATAGCCCGCCGCAGCGGCCTGATCCAGGCACACCTCCAGCGGGATGTCGCCACCCAAATCCAGCAGCACATCGTTGGTCCAAGCCAGCGGGCTGACGCCAACCCGAAATGCGGGCGTCTCATGCTGTGTGAGCATCACAACCTCAAAAATTCAGTGTTGAAAAGAAGACTGGCTGGCCAAGCCACGCACCAAGTCTTGCGCCACGCCCAACGAGCCGGTCAAGGTCTTGAGTGACTCGGCATTGCGAAAGCCATCGAGCCGATCGGACGCGCGCTCGCCCCAGATCCACCCCGGCTCGGGGCAAATCGCCACAACCCCGACGTCCACCGCCGACAGGTGGGACAAGCATTGCTGGCTCAGTCGCTGATCCACCACCGCCAGCATGAGCACATCAAAAAATTCGACCCGCTGGATGGCGTCGCGCGCCAGATCGTCGGGTGAAAAAACCTGCACCTTTTTGCCGAAGCACTTCAGCGCGTACTCCAGAAACGCCGTCAACGGTGCGCCGTGCGGATCGGTGATCACCGCCACCTTGTTCGCCGCAGACAACATCTGGACGGCGTCATCGAGCCCGGACAACAAAGGTCCGTCGTCCACCGTGGGAACGCCCGCCGGTGGGGACAACTCGTCCAGGAACGCCACCTTCAACTGCTTGTAGCCGGTCAACCCAAAACACTTGGCAAACCGCACGATGGTGGAGGGCCGTGCCCCACACATGGCGCTGGCATCTTCAATGCGCAGGCGGTGCAAATGCGCCAGGTTGTCCAGGCAAAAGCGGCCGATCGCCTGAAACTGCGCACTCAGCTCGGGCAGCTTCGCACGGATGCGCTCGGACAACGGAACCTTGGCGGTCCGCGGGGCCTGCAACTTGAGGCGCAAGGCCGTGTTGCCAGGTGCGGTGAGCGAGCATGAGGAAAACATAGTGCGCACCTCAGGTGGTGTTGCCAATGAGGAGCTTGCCAGGCAACAACACCGATTCGGCGGGCTGCCGGCCCTTGAGCATGTCCACCAAGGCGGCCACCATGTCGTCCATGGGTTGCTCAAAACTCGTGATGCTCAACATCGGCATGGTCGCGAAGTCCATGCCGTCGTAGCCCACAATCGCCAAGTCTTCAGGAATGCGCAGCCCAAATTCCCGCTGTGCCACGTCGTAGGCGCCGATGGCCAGCACATCGTTCTCGCACATCAGCACATCAATCCGGTCTGCCGCTGGCGTCTCCTGCAGGTAACGGCGCAACACCACTTCTGCAGCGTGGTAGTCGTAGGTACCGGCCGGCAGTTCGGGGATGGCCCGCACGCCATGCGCCTGCCAGTACTTAGTGAAATTCTGCTGACGCCCCAGCCCCGACGACAAGGCACGCGCACCCGACATGTAACCCGGGCGCTGGTAGCCACGCGCCGCCAGGTGCGCCACGATTTCTGCCATCGACGTGTCGGCATCGCAGGCGATCGACGGGATGTCCGGGTGGGTACTTTCGCGCGCCAACACATAGACCGCCGGCCCACCAGCGCGCAACGCCTGCTGCAGCGAATCGTCCTGAAAGCCGGTACCCAGCAAGACGATGGCGTCCACCTGCCGTTGATCGGCGTGCAGGAATGCGCGTGCGTGGTCGTAGTGCTGTCCGATGTGGATCAGCATCACCACCATGTCTTCGGCTTGCAGTGCCGCCGTCAACTTTTCCAGCACCGGCAGTTTGTAAGGGTTGGTGAAGTCGTCCACCAGCACCGCCACCTGCCCGGTGACCTTGGTGTTCAGGCTGCGCGCCAGCAAATTGGGGCGGTAACCCAAGCGCTCGGCCACGGCCATGACACGCTGGCGGCTGCGCTCGGAAATGTTGGACCCCGGGACATAGGCCCGGTTGACGGTCCAGCGGGACACACCCGCTTCGGTGGCAACATCTTCGGCGGTAGCTCTTCGGTTCATGGCGGTGGCGGCGCTCGGTTCCATGGTTACAGCACGGCTATGTCGCTCAGGCGCACCGGCTTTTGCGACTTGACGGACTCAATGCACGCCAAGGCAATTGCCAATGCCGCACGCGCGTCCCGCCCGCTGGGCCCAGCAAAACTGGTGTTGCCCAGCACGGTATCCACAAAGTGCTGGATTTGCAGGGTGTACGCATCGACAAAGTGATGAGTATCCATGCGCCAGGTATCGGCGGACTCGCCATCCTTGTCCAACAAGCGCAAACTCGATTTTTTCACGTCACCCATGCTCACCATGCCGCCGGAGCCGAACACCTCACCCCGGATGTCGTAGCCGTACATGGCGCAGAAGTTGGCCTCAGCCACGGCGATGGCGCCGTTGTCGAAGCGGATGGTCACCACCGCCGTGTCCAGGTGGCCGCTATCTTTGGCGTCGGGCCGCACCAACGCGTCGGCTACCGCGTAGACCTCCACCGGCTTGGCATCGGCGTTCAACCACAGCAAAGTGTCAAAGTCGTGGATCAGGGTTTCGTAAAAAATCGTCCAATTGGGAATCTTCAGCGGGTCGGCATTGAACGGGCCGGGGTCGCGCGTCAAGGAGCGCAACAACTGGGGGCGACCGATCTTGCCGGCGTCGATGGCATCACGGCCTTCGGCGAACGCCAGATCCCAGCGGCGGTTGAAACCCACCTGCAGGTGCACGCCATTGCGTTGCGCGGCGTCAATCACTGACTCGGCTTCGGCAATCGTCAGCGCCATCGGCTTTTCGCAGAACACGTGCTTGCCGGCGTTCGCAGCAGACACCGCCAGCGGGGTGTGAAAACGCGCCGGGGTGGCAATCAGCACCGCGTCCACATTCGGGTCGCTGAAAGCCTGGGCTGGATCGGTGTAGGCCACTTCGCAGTCCAGCGAGTCGGCCAGTTTGCGGGCGGCACCGGGCGCGGGGTCGGCCACCGCCACCAGACGGGCGTTGTACAGGCGGCGGGCCATGGTTTCGGCATGGAAGGAGCCGATGCGGCCGGCACCGACCAGGGCCATGTTCAAGGTTTTTTTGGCGTTCATGATCAGGGTTTGAAGTACGGGGTTGCTGAAATGTGAGGGTCAGACGGTGAAGGCTTGGCGGAATCGCGCCAGGGCCAGCTCGCTGTCGTTGGAGGCCCAGGCTTCAAGGCCCACGGTGCCGCGCCAGCCCAAAGCCGTCAGCGCACAGGCAATACCGCCGTAGTTGATTTCGCCGGTTCCGGGCTCGCAGCGGCCGGGCACGTCAGCCACCTGAATTTCGGCAATCCAGGGCAGACAGCGCTTGCACAGCTCGATCAAATTGCCCTCACCGATCTGAGCGTGGTAGAGGTCGAGGTTCAGGCCCAGGTGCTTGGGCTGGTTGATCGATGACACCAGTGCCAGGGTGTCTTCGGCCCGACCAAAAGGCGTACCCGGGTGGTCCACCGGCAGGTTCAGGTTTTCCAGCATGAAGGTCACGCCATGGCGGTCGCCCAGGTCGGCGATGCGGTTCAGGGTGTCGCGCGCCTTGAGCCACATGGCGCCCGTGACCACCTCGCAAGGCTTCACCGGCAAACCACGGTTGTCGAGGCCGGTGCCGTGCAGGTTCAGGCGCGGCACACCCAAGGCTTTGGCCACCGGGATGGACTCTGCAGCCGTGGCCAGCAACTCATCGGCGCCAGCGTCGTCCGCCAGGGTGCCACGGATGTAGCCTGTCATCGACGAAAACACCGCGCCGGTGCTGGCCAGCGCTTGGATGTCGTGCTGGGTCCAGTCCCAGATCTCGACCTGGAAACCCAGTTCATCAATGCGCTTGACGCGCTCGACCACAGGCAGGTCGCGAAACACCATTTCAGACGAAACGGCCAGGGTGAAGTTGCCCACTTGCGGGGAAGGTTTGCTCATAACAGTCTCTAAAAAAGGGGAATTTGGGATCTCAGATGGTTCCGCCCAGCTCTTCGCTGACGGCTTGCAGCTCTTTGCCGCCGGCCATCTGGTTTTGCAGTTCGTCGATGGTGATCCCGCTCTTTTCGTAGGTGCCCAGCGTCTTTCCACGGTTGAGCACGGTGAATCGATCTCCCACCGCAAACGCATGACGCACGTTGTGGGTGATGAAAATCACCCCCAGCCCTTTGGCTCGAACTTGGTTGATGTACTTGAGCACCATCGAGGTCTGGGCCACGCCCAACGCCGAAGTGGGTTCGTCCAGGATCAAGACCTTGGCGCCGAAGTACACCGCACGGGCAATCGCCACGCACTGACGCTCGCCACCCGACAAAGTACCCACCGCTTGTTGTGGATCGCGCACGTCAATCCCGATGCGCATCATCTCGTCGTGGGTCACGCGGTTAGCGTGCTCCATGTCGATGCGCTGAAGTGGCCCCCACCCCGTCACCGGCTCGCGTCCCATGAAGAAGTTGCGCGTCACCGACATCAGCGGGATCATGGCCAGATCCTGGTAGACGGTGGCGATACCGGCGTCCAAAGCATCCCGAGGGCTGCGGAACACCACCGGCTTACCCTGCACCAGCATTTCGCCTGACGTCGGCCGATGCACGCCCGACAAGGTACCGATCAAGGTCGACTTGCCTGCCCCGTTATCGCCCAGCAGACACAGCACCTCACCTGCATGGACATTCATGGTGATGCCGTTGAGGGCGATCACAGAGCCAAAGGTTTTGACCACATTGCGCACCTCAATCAACGGTGCGCTTTTTGCTTGGGTATTCATATCAACGCTCCCCGGTGACACGCTTGCGCACCACGTTGTTGAAAATCACGGCTATCAACAGCATGCCGCCTAGGAACACCAGGTAGAAGTCCTGGTCGATGCCGGTGTAAGTCAGGCCAATCAGCACCATGCCGAAAATGATGGAGCCGAAGAAGGCACCAATGGCAGAACCATAGCCCCCGGTCAGCAAGCACCCGCCGATGACGGCCGCGATGATGGCTTCAAATTCCTTTTGAAAGCCGCGTCGCGCGTCGGTGGAGCCGGCGTCCAGCACCGTCAGCACGGCCACCAGGGTGGCGCACATCGCGGTGGTGATGAACAACGCCGTCTTGACCTTGGCCACCGGCACGCCCGATTTGCGAGCACCCTTCGGGTCGCCTCCGGCGGCAAAAATCCAGTTACCGTACTTGGTGCGCACCAGCACCCAGGTGGCCACGATGGTGATGAGCACGAACCACACTATTTCGATCGGAACGCCATCCACCTTGGGCACTCCCGTATCAAAGGTGTCGATCCAACCTTTTTCGGCCAGCCAGGCAAACAGACCGGTGAACGTCTTGCCCATGAACAAGGGCGCCAACACGCTGTTTTCGGCCGCTTCGCGCATGCCCCGCAACTGGGTGGCACCGCCGCTGGCCCACTTCAGGCCCACCAGCGTCAAACCGCGCAGGATGAACAGGAAAGCCAGCGTCACGATGAAAGAAGGCAAACCGGTTCGCAGTGAGATTTGCGCGTTCACCACACCCACGATGGCGGCCACCACAAAGGCACACACCAAGGCCACCGGCAATGGGACGCTCCAGACCACCAGGCACGCACCAAATACCAGGCCGGCGAAGGCCACCATCGACCCCAGCGACAGGTCAAACTCCCCGCCGATCATCAGCAAGGCGGCAGCCACCGCCAGAATGCCCAGTTGCGCCGCGGGCGCCATGAAGTTCATCACTCCAGCCAACGAGAACATGGCAGGGTTGGCTACCAGCATGAAGAAGGCCGTGACCAGCACCAGGCCGCCAATGGCGCCCAGCTCCGGTCGGCGGATCAATGCGGTCAGCGGAGAGACGGTTTGCAGTCTCTCGTCGGTGCGCTTTGACAGCGCCGCAGAAGGAGGCAAAGAGGAGGACACGGCGTTCATTCCATTGAGTTCCAAAACAGGGCCGCAGCACACACCGCTGCGGCCACTTTCACTTAGCGAATACCTTTGGCCGACAAACCGATCACCTGCGCCGCATTGGCCTTCGTGACGAAGCTTGGGCCGGACGGCACGTTGCCAGCCGGCAGCGTGCCGTAGCGGGCACGCAGGGCCAGCGAAGCCACCGGGACATAGCCTTGCAGGAAGGGTTGCTGGTCAACCGCAAACTCAGCCTTGCCTTCGGTGATCGACTTCAGGAAGTTGGCTGACAGGTCGTAGCTGGCCACTTTCACTTTGCTACCCAGACCCAGACCTTGTACAGCGGCGACGGCCCGCTCACCGACCAACGGTGCGCTCAGGCCAATCACGCCATTGATGTCCTTGTCAGAACTCAAGGAGGCGCGGATCTTGGACTCGATTTCTGCCGGATCAGCACTGGTGGGCAGCACGGTAACGGGGCCGCCAAAGCCCTCGGTCACGCCTTTGCAACGCTGGTCAAGCGCGGCGTTGCCCACTTCCTGGTTGACGCAGAGCAGCTTGGTGACACCACGCTTTTTCATTTCGGCCCCCACCACGCGTCCAGCCGACAGTTCTTCCTGGCCTACGTGGAATGCAATGCCCAGGCGTTCAGCAGCACCGATGCCCGAGTTCATTGACACCACGGGAATGCCTGCTGCCACAGCACGCTTGATGGCCGCCCCCAGCGCGTCTGGGTCGGGGTTGGAAATGACCAGACCTGCCGGTTTTTGGTTGACAGCAGCGTCGATCAGCTTGCTCATAGCCACCATGTCAAACGTTTCGGGAGCGCGGTAGTCCACCTTGACATTGAGGTCCTTGGCAGCCTGGGTGGCACCGTTTTTCACAATCGACCAGAAGGGGTCGGAAGCCTGGCCGTGAGTAACCACCAGGATGGTGGGCTGTGCCTGCGCAAGAGCAGCGGTCAGGGTTGCGGTTGCGAGGGTCAAGCCCACGGCAAGTTGTTTGACGAAGCGTTTCATGATGTCTCCAAAAAATCAAGTCGAAGGGTCCGACGTGCGTGGCCACCCATGGCCCATCCGAAGCAGAGGATTCGCCCCCTTTTCCGGAAGACTGCACTCGCGTGCAAAATTCTCCTAAAAAAGTTGCACGCGAGTGCAATGTGTGTATTTAAACCGGTGACGGCGCTTGTTGCATCTAGGGCTTACCCTTAGAAAATAAATTCTATTTTTATAAGATATGAAAAATCAGAGTAACCAACACCTGTCTCACCGGTCCATCGGCATGACCGTGCTTTCCTTGATTTCTTCCATCACCACGTAACTGTTGGACTGCGCGGGCACCGGGATCTTGTTCAGGATCTTGCCCAGCAGTTCGCGGTACTCCGTCATCACCCGCAGCCGCGCCTTGAGCAGGTAGTCGAAACTGCCCGACACCAGGTGGCATTCCAGCACCTCGGGCATCTGCCCCACCTCGCGCTTGACCGCCTCGAAAATTTGCGGCGACTTCTGCGACAGCGTGATTTCAATGAACACCAGCAGCGAGCGCCCCAGGCGCATCGGGTCCACGTGCGCGTGGTAGCCGCTGATGTAGCCCTGGCGCTCCAGGCGCTTGACCCGCTCGGAACACGGCGAGGTCGACAACCCCACCTGCTCGCCCAATTCGGTCATGGACATGCGGCCCTGGCGCTGCAGCAAATCCAGGATTTTTCGGTCAATGCGGTCCAGTTCAGACATTTTTCGGTGGAGCAACAAGCTGCCAGCAGCGGAACAGCAATTTTCACCGATATATCCCGAAAAATCAGAAAACCCTGCTGCCAGCAATCCATAACATCAACATTCGTCAAGTCATTGGGGATTTTGTGATGAAAGTCGCTGTTCTGGGTGGTGGTGTGATTGGGGTGACCACGGCGTGGGCGTTGGCCCGCCAAGGCGCCGAGGTGACGGTGGTGGACCGCCAGCCGGGCGTGGCGCTGGAAACCAGCTACGCCAACGCCGGCCAGGTGTCGCCGGGCTATTCCACCCCGTGGGCCGCGCCGGGCATCCCGCTCAAGGCCATGAAGTGGCTGTTCCAGAGGCATGCACCGCTGGCCATCCGCATGGACGGCTCCTGGTTCCAGATGCGCTGGATGGCCTCCATGCTGGCCAACTGCTCGGCCGACCGCTACGCGGTCAACAAAGAGCGGATGATGCGCCTGTCCGAATACAGCCGCGACTGCCTGCGCGACTGGCGCGCCCAAGCCGGCGTGAGCTACGACGAACGCAGCGGCGGCACCCTGCAACTGTTCCGCACCCAGGCCCAACTGGACGCCGCCCAGCGCGACGTGGAAGTGCTGCAAGCCTGTGGCGTGCCGTTCGAGCTGCTCGACCGCGCCGGCGTCTGCCGCATTGAGCCGGCCCTGGCCCAGGCCAGCGTGCCGTTTGCGGGCGGCCTGCGCCTGCCCAACGACGAAACCGGCGACTGCCACCAATTCACCACCCAACTGGCGGCGCGGGCCGCCGCCCAGGGGGTGCGCTTTCTGCAAGGACAGACGATTCAGCGCATCGACACCCAGGGCCAACGCGTGCAAGGCGTGCAGCTGGGCGATGGCACCGTGCTGAAGGCCGACCGTTACGTGCTGGCGGCCGGCAGCTATTCGCGCGGGCTGTTGCTGCCGCTGGGGCTGGACATCCCGGTCTACCCTGTCAAAGGCTATTCGCTGACCATTCCGCTGCTGGACGAGCGGCTGGCGCCACAGTCCACCGTGCTGGACGAAACCTACAAAATCGCGCTGACCCGCCTGGGCGACCGCATCCGTGTGGGCGGTATGGCCGAACTGGGCGGATTCGATTTGCGCCTGAACCCGCGCCGCCGCGAAACGCTGGAAAAAGTCACCCGCGAACTGTTCCCCGGCGGCGACTTGGCCCAGGCCGAGTTCTGGACCGGCCTGCGCCCCATGACCCCCGATGGCACCCCGCTGGTGGGCGCCACCCCGGTGCAGAACCTGTACCTGAACACCGGCCACGGCACACTGGGCTGGACCATGGCCTGCGGCAGCGCCCAGGTGCTGGCCGATCAGTTGATGGGCGCGCAGCCCGCCATCAGCACCGAAGGGCTGGACATGGGCCGCTACGCGGGCCAGTGGAAACGGTCCGCCGGCGTGCGCGGGTTGGCGGGGTCACTGGCCTGAGGGTCGGGTCAGTCCATCTTCACATCGGCCTTCTTCACGAGTTGCCCGTAGCGGTCAATTTCAGTGCGGAGGAACTTGCCCGTTTCGGCCGGGGACATCGGATGCAACACGTTGTCCTGCTTCGCCATCGCGTCTTTCGCTTCAGGCAGTGCAAAGGCCTTCAGGAGACTGTCGTGAAGCTTCGCGATCACTTCGGGCGCCATCTTGGCCGGGCCGATGAACGCGAACCATCCGGCAACGTCCACTTGCGGGAAGCCTTGCTCTGCCATGGTCGGCACATCCGGCAGGGTGCCGACACGGGTTTTGGAGGTGATGCCGATGGCGCGAAGGGCGCCGCTCTTGATGTGCTGCTGTGCCACTGGCACCGCCACCACACCCATTTCGACCTGCCCGCCTATGAGGTCCGCGACCATGGCGCCCATGCCCCGATAGGGAATATGCATGACATTCGCATCCATGGCATCCACCACCATGGCGCCCGCCAGGTGAATGATGGTGCCGTTGCCCGATGACGCGTAATTCAGCTGCCCAGGCTTGGATTTGAGGAGTGCCTGCAGCTCCTTGGCATTTCTAGCGGCGACCTTGGTGGGGTTCACCACCAGCACGAAGGGGGTCGACCCCATGAGCCCAATCGGCGTGAAATCGTTGACCGTGTCGAACGGCAATTTTCTGTACACGCTCGGGTTGACCACATGGTTGTTGGAAATCATGGCAACGGTGTTGCCGTCGGGGGCCGCGCGGGTCAAGGCCGCAGCACCCGTGACGCCCCCAGCGCCAGGCAGGTTTTCAACCACCACCGGGCGCCCACCCAACGCGGCTGACAGGGATGGGCTCACGGCACGGATGATGGTGTCCTGACCCGATCCGGCACTGGCCGGAATGATCACCTTCAGGGGCGCGGGATCTGCCGCCTGAACGGTGCTCAGGCCGGCCAGGCAGGTGGTGGCGAGCACCAGGGCATGCCGGCGAACGAGGTTGAATGTCATGGTTGTCTCCTTGTGGTTGGGTAAGAAAAGTCAGACTGGATCAGTGAGTGGCGATGGACGCGGGTTCGAGCGAAGCCAGCACCTCGTCGGTGTGCTCCCCCACCGCCGCCAGCGGGTGGCGCACACCCGGTCGGCGCCCCCCCATCAGCAAAGGCAGCAACACGACCTGCGCGGTGTCGCCTTCCGCCGTGTCCATGGACACCAAGCCACCACTGGCCAGCAGGTGCTCGTCGTTCAGCAGTTGGTCCGGGCGCATCACCTTGGCGTAGGGCAAGCCGGCCTGCTGCAACCGGACACACAGATCCTCCAGCGCCAGGTGCTGCAGCGTGTCGGCCAGTTGTTGCAACAAGGCAGGGCGCACCGCCACGCGCTGCGCGTTGGTGGCCAGTGCCGGGTCAGTGGCCAAGTCGGGGCGTCCGATCACCTCGCACAGGGCGAGGAACTGCTTGTCGCTCACCGCCCCAATGAAAAGTTGCTCGCCACCGGCCACCGCAAAAGTGTCGTACACACTCCAGGCCGAAAGGCGCGACGGGAACGGCGGCGGCACCTCACCGGTCATCTGGAACTGCTGCATGTGCTGCGAGGCCAGCAGCACGCAATTCTCGAACAGCGCGCTCTGAATTTCCTGGCCCTGGCCGGTGCGGTCGCGCTCGCGCAGCGCGGCCAGCACGCCAATCGCGCCAAACATGCCGCCCATGATGTCGTTCACGGATGTGCCTGCCCGCAACGGGCGCCCCACCGGACCGGTCATGTAGGTCAACCCAGCCATGTTCTGCACCACCTCGTCCAGCGCCAGCCGACTTTCGTACGGCCCGGGCAGAAAACCCTTGTGCGACACGTAGATGAGCTGGGGGAACTGCTCGCGCAGCGCCGCACTGCCCAGTCCCAATTTGTCCATCAGGCCGGGCCGGAAATTCTCCAGCAGCACGTCACACTGGCCGATCAATTCCTTGGCCGTCGCCAGTCCCTCCGCGGTCTGGATGTCCAGCACCACGCTTTTCTTGTTGCGGTTGAAGCTGCGGAAGAAACCGATGCCCAGGCCCGGCAGGTTGCGCGTCTTGTCGCCGCCGGGCGGCTCGATCTTGATGACCTCGGCGCCCAGGTCGGCCAGGATCATGCCGCAGGTCGGGCCCATGACCATGTGGGTGAATTCGATGACGCGCACGCCGGCCAGGGGCAGGTTGCTGGCGTCCTGGGATGCTGATGAGGTGAGGTTCATGATGGCCTTTCAGGCAAGCACAGGGGCATGCCCGGCGCGGAGTTGTTCGAAGCTGACGATGTGGCCGGCGATGGCACTGGCGGCGACGGTGGACGGACTGGCCAGCCAAACCTGGCCGGGCCCGGAGCGGCCGGGAAAATTCCGGTTGATGGCACTGACGGTGACCTGGTCGGGCCGTTCGGACACGCCCGGCCCGGCATTGACGCAAGCGCCACAACCCGGCTCGATCAGTTCTGCCCCCATGCGCTCGAACAGGTCCAGCATGCCAGCGTTGTGGCACTGTTCGCGAACATCCTGACTGCCGAACTGGAGGATGAAGCGTGTTCCATTGGCCACACGCAGTTGCCTGGACTCGGCCCAGGTCAGTACAGCGTGTACCCGTTGTAAGTCTTCCCACTTGCCGCCTGTGCAGGAGCCCCCGTAGGCGATGTCTACCTTGACCGGTGCCTCCAATGCCGACACCGCTACACCTCTACCGGGATCGCCTGGCCGAGCCAGCATGGGCTCGATCGCACTGCAATCGATCTCAAGCGTGTACGCGTACACCGCATCCTCGTCGCTGCACAGTTGAGCGTCCAGAGGCAGAGCCTCGCCGCGGCGCTCACGCAAGAACGCTTGCGTCCGGTGGTCGGGCGCCACAATGCCGGTGAAGCCACCGATCTCGGCCACCATGTTGGTCAATGTCGCTCGTTCGTCGATGGAGAGGGCCTGGACCACATCACCCTGGTACTCGAACACCTGACCCAGCGCCCGGCCTTCGCGCACATAGGGCAGGCTCAACAGGTGCAGCACCACGTCCTTGGCCTCGACGCCAGGCCGGAGTGCTCCGTGCAGCCGCACGCGACAAGAGGTTGGCACCTGCAGCCGAACTTCGCCGCTCATCCAGGCGCATGCCATTTCGGTGGAGCCAATGCCAAAGGCCAGTGCTCCCAGGGCGCCGCAGTGCGGGGTGTGCGAATCCGTGCCAACCACCAGTTGGCCAGGTCGCACGTAACGCTCGGTCATGATCGAGTGACTGATGCCCTCCGAACCTTCTCGGTCTTTCAAGAAGCCATGCAGGGTCAATCCATGCTGCTGACAAAAGCGCTGCTGCACCTGCCCCAGGGCCTGCGCTAGCGGCAACATGCCCAATTTGCGCCGCTCCTCAGGCATGGCGCGGTGGATGAAGGTCAGGTGGTCGGCAAAGCAGACAATGCTGGCGGGGTCGTGCAGTTGCACATCGGCCCCCATCTCGCGCTCCAGCGCGCGGATCGCCAGCGGGGAGTTGTACTCGTGTGCGTAGCGCCAATCGGTGCGCACAAACACCGCCTGCCCGGGTTCCACCGCCGCTTGGCCGCAAGCACGGGCAATGATCTTTTCAGCGAGGGTCATGGGCCGTGGCGCCAGCTCACGCGATGCCCGACCCCAACCCGTCTGCCGAGCCCGCATCAGGTTGAACAGGCTGCCCCGACGGATCAACTCGGCCGTCAGCTCATCCTCGCCTCGCGTGAATTCCTCCAGCGGGATGGTCTCGCCCCGGCGGATGCGGTCGATCAGCCCGAAGTCGGTGGAGGTGAGCAGGCCCAGGTTGCGGCAGTTCTGCCGGTAGATGCGCTCGAAGCTTTCCGCAATCACCAGCCGGATGCCTGCGCACCATTCGGCAAACGGGCTAGCCTCGCGCGACGAGCCCTTGCCATATCGGCGTCCGGCAACGGTGATGCCGAAGCCCCCGGCCTTGACGCTGCCCGCCACCACCGGCGTGCGATCACCGCACTTGAGCGCGAGGTAGGGAAAGTCGCCCAGTTTTTCGTCGTAGTGGTAGGTGATCCAGGTGGGCGTGATCTCGTCGGTGGACACGTCGCTGCGCAAAGTGCCTGCCGTCTCCCGCGACAGGTCTTCCCCGGCCAATTGGCGCTCCAGCAGCACCGGGTCTTCAGTCAAGAACAGGCAGCGCCCGTCAAACCGGATGCCATCGGTGGGCATGTTGCGTGTAGAGAGGCTATCGCTCATCACGTCCCCTCAAGCGGCGGCCAGGGCCGGCGACGGTGCGCTGAACGCTTGCGGCACACCCGCGCGCCACAAGGCGCCATGGGTCGGCTCGCCCTGCAGCCAGTCGGCCACCTGCCCTCGCAATGCCAGCAAGGCGTTGATGTCCAGGCCGGTGCGCACGCCACAGGCGGCCAGCATGAAGGCCAGGTCTTCGGTGGCGGTGTTGCCGCTAGCACCCGGCGCGTGGGGGCAGCCGCCAATGCCGGCCAGCGACGCATCGAACCGCGTCACACCCACCTGCAAGGCGGCGTACACGTTGGCCAGGGCCAGGCCGCGCGTGTCGTGGAAGTGGCCGCAGCAAAATCGGTCACCGGCCAGCTTCATCGCGGCTTCAAACAATTCGCTCACCGCGCGCGGGCTGGCGTAGCCCACGGTGTCGGCCAAGCTGACGCGGTCGGCCCCAGCATCCAGCAGGGCTTGCATCAGGCGCAACACCTCGGCGGGCTTCACCTCACCCTGCAAGGTGCAACCGAACGCGGTGCCCACACCCCCCTCGATCAAGGTCTTGCGGCCCGAGGCGTCGCGCGCCGCGCGGATGCGGCCCATCTCGGCCACCACTTCGTCCGGCGTTTTGCGCAGGTTGGCCAGGCTGTGGGCGTGGCTGGCCGACAGCGGCAGCAGCATCAGGTGGGCGTCGGCCTCCAGCGCTCGCTCGGCCCCTTTGAGGTTGGGCACCAGCACCGAGGCCCGCAGACCGGGCAGGGTTTGGGCATAGGCCAGGACCTCGGCCGTGTCGGCCAGTTGCGGTAGCAGCTTGGGCGGCACGAACGAGCCCACTTCAATTTCGCGCTGGCCCGCCGCATAGGCCTGAGCCACCCAGGCGCATTTGCGTTCGGTCGGCAGGATGGTCTGAATGCTTTGCAGGCCATCGCGAAGGCCCACTTCGCGGATGACCGCCTGGGGCGGCAAGGAGGACATGGGGCGGATTTCCATCGGCATCAAAGGTGAGCGTTTCAGCTTGCGCTGGGGATGGCCGTCAGTCTATGATTTCCACCAAAAACATCCAGTGATGTTTTGGAAGCATTTAAATTCCATTTGGGAAATTGATTTACGGGTTTACCCCATGCGAGACCTGGACCTGAAAACCCTGCGCCTGCTGGTGGCGGTGTGCGACGCGGGCAACATGAAGGACGCGGCGGCCGAGCAGCACATCGAACCGTCGGCCATCAGCAAGCGCATCGCGCAACTGGAAGACGCCGTGGGCACTGCGGTGCTGGTGCGCGGCCGCCATGGCGCGGTGCCCACCGCGGCCGGCCGGGCACTGCTGGAGCACGCCCGATCGATCCTGTTCACCCTGGACCGCATCGAGGCGGACATGGCCGCCTTCAAGGGCGGCATCAAAGGTCAGGTCAGTGTGGTGGCCAGTGCGTCGGCCATCGCCGAATCGCTGCTCGACGACCTGGCCCAGTTCATGCGCGACCCCGAACACGCCGACATCAAGGTGGACATCGAGGAACGCTTTTCCAAAGACGTGGTGGGCATGGTGCGCGACGGCGTGGCCTCGCTGGGTGTGTGCTGGGGCAACGTCGATTTCAGGGGGCTCGAATCACGCCCCTACCGGCGCGACGAACTGGCCTTGGCGGTCCCGCGCGATCACCCCTTGGCCACGCGTGAAGCAGTGAGTTTTGAAGACACGCTGGACTTTGAGCACGTGGTGCTGCAACCGAACACGGCGGTGTCCACCATGCTGGACCGGGAGGCCGCCAAGGCCGGGCGGCGCATGAGTCACCGGGTGGTGGTGTCCAACTTTGACGCCGCCTTTCGCGTCGTGGGTGCGGGCCTGGGCATCAGCGTGGTGCCGCGCGAAGTCAGCGGCATCTACGTGTCGGCGGGCCAAGTCCGCCTGGTGCCGTTGCTCAACGGTTGGGCGCAGCGGCGGTTCGCCATTTGCTTTCGCAAACAGCACGAACTGACCCCCGCCGCCGACCGGCTGCTGGCCTATTTGCAGCAGCAGGCGGCGCCTTGAGGGAACCGAATTATTCCTCCAGCAGCGAACGCAACATCCACGCCGCCTGCTCGTGCACCGTCAGGCGTTGCACCAACACGTCGGCCGTGGGCTCGTCGCTGGCCTTGTCCACCAGCGGAAAAATGCTGCGGGCCGTGCGCGCCACGGCTTCGTGGCCTTGCGCGAGGATGCGCACCATCTCCAGCGCCTTGGGCGGCTCGGCCGGCGCATCGGGCAAAGAACTGAGCTTGCCGAATTGCGCGTAAGAACCCGGCGCCACATGGCCCAAGGCGCGGATGCGCTCGGCGATCGGGTCCACCGCGTTCCACAGCTCTGTGTACTGCGCCATGAACATGGCGTGCAGGCTGTTGAACATTGGGCCGGTGACGTTCCAGTGGAAGTTGTGCGTCGTCAGGTACAGGGTGTAGGTGTCGGCCAGCAGGCGGCTCAAGCCTTGTGCAATGGCGGCACGGTCTTTGTCGCTGATGCCGATGTCCATCTGGACGGCTTTGACGGGGGCGGCGGTTTTTTTGGCCATGGGCTCTCCGTGATACTGAACAAAACTGGGCGCAATGCCTGCGGTTGATGTGACTCAGAACACCTGCGCCAACTGCGACAGGCCGTGCAGCCAGTACGCACGGTGCGAGCGCCACGCGGGGCGCCAGTAAACACGGACGGACAAGGTTTTCATGGCTCACTCCCGAAGCAGGAATGGCTCTACTGTAGTGAAAGCCTGCCGATTTGTGAATTTCAATCTTTGCAAGCGCAAGATAGCGGCGGGCTATCGAGTGTGGGTCCAACGGTAGATCGGCCCCACCAGCAACAGCACCGCCACCAGGCGCGTGGCCTGGAACGCAGTGACCACCGGCACCCCCAACGCCAGCACCTTGGCGGTGATGGCCATTTCAGCGATGCCCCCAGGTGCGGTGGCCAGCACCAAGGTTGCCGGATGTTGCCCGGTGAAATGCGCCAACGCCCAGGCCAAGGCGGTGCACGCCACCATCAAGCCCAGCGTGCCCAAGGCCACCGAACCCAACCAACGCGGCGCGGTGTGCAAGAACGCGGGCCGAAAACGCACCCCCAGGCTGACACCGATGCACAGCTGGGCCGCGTTGGTGAGCCAAGGCGGCAAGCTGGCCTGCAACCCACCACTCACGCTCCACGCAAGGCTGACCAGCAACGCCCCCATGAACCAGGGGTTGGCCCGACGCAGGCGCATCAACACCCACGCTCCGGCGCCGGTGGCCAGCGTCAGCCACAACCCCATGTCCAGCGTGATGAGCGGGCGATCCAGCGACGCCGCGTCCAACCCGCTGATGCCCCAAAACTGGATCGCGAACGGTACGGCGAGCGTCACCAGCAGCACCCGCAGGCTGTGAGCGGCCGCCACCAGATCGGGCCGTGCGCCGTAGCGGTCGGCCAGCAACGTCATTTCAGACGCGCCCCCGATGGCGCTGGCAAAGTAGGCGGTGCTGCGCATCTGCTCGGGCGGCACGCCCAGCCGCTGGGCGTTGAACCAGATCAACCAGCGCGCCATCAGCCAGCCCAGCCACAGCGCCCACAACACACCCAGCACCAAGGCCCACCACAACTGCCCGATGAGTGCCGCCACCTGCGGCGTGAAATACAGCCCCAACGCGGTGCCCACGATCCATTGCCCCGCATTGCGCAAAGGGGGATGGCTGCGGGTGGGCGCACCCGCCAGCGACACCACGGCGGTCACCAGCAGCGGGCCAATCATCCAGGGTATGGGCGTGCCCCACCAGACGCAGGCCAAGGCCGCCACCGCGGCCAGCGCCAACGTGCCCACCACCCGCCCAGGCTCCTGAGGGCGGGCCCGACGCATCCACGACAGATTCATAGGTGGGCAAGTATCGCCGCAAGTTCCGTCGGACGCAGGCGCTGAAATGAGTCGATCGGACCGCGATCAATCGTCGGTCGTGTCCAGCCCAGGAAACAGCACTTCGGTGTAGCCCAGGCGGGTCAGGTCAGTCATGCGGGTGGGGTAGAGCCAGCCGATCAGGTGGTCGCACTCGTGCTGCACCACCCGCGCGTGAAAACCGCTGCCCCTTCGCTCCAACGGCTGCCCGTGTTCGTCCACACCCCGGTAGACGATGTGCCGATGGCGCGGCACCACGCCCCGCAGGCCCGGCACCGAGAGGCAGCCTTCCCAGCCCTCCTCCATCTCGTCGCCCAATGGCTCGATCACCGGGTTGATGAGCACCGTGCGCGGCACCACCGGCGCCTCGGGGTAGCGCGGGTTGGGCGCACCGGTGCCAAAAATCACCACCTGCCAGTCCTCGCCGATCTGCGGTGCGGCCAGGCCGGCGCCGTGGGCGGCGGCCATCGTATCCTGCATGTCTTGCAGCAGCTCGGCCAACCAGGGGGTGCCAAACTCGGTGACCGGGCGCGCCACGCGCAGCAGGCGCGGGTCGCCCATTTTCAGGATGGGGCGGATGCTCATGGGCGGCAGTGTAGCGGGCAGACTGGTGCTACAGCTCCAGAAACACCACCACCTCCGCACCTTCGGTCAACGATTCCTGCTTGCGCACCTGCGCCTTCACCGGCAGCAAGTAGGAGCCCGAGGCCTTGTCGGGGAAGACCGAGGTTTTCCAAGTGGTGCCGCCGATGCACGCCCTCACCCGCACCGAGCCAAACCCCACCTTGGCCGCGTGGGGCCGAATCTGGGCGGCCACCTCCACAGGCAAGGTGATGAAATACCAGGCCGTTGGGCCAGAGTAGCGCCACAGGACCGCCTGGAAAACAAAAGCGTGTTGCCCGATGAAGGCCATCATCGACACCCTGGAGTGAACGTCACTCCACCGTCACCGACTTCGCCAAATTCCTCGGCTTGTCCACGTCCGTGCCCTTGGCCAGCGCCGTGTGGTACGCCAGCAGTTGCAGTGGCACCACGTGCAGGATGGGGCTGAGCACGCCGTAGTGCTCGGGCATGCGGATGACGTTGAGCCCTTCGCCACTGGCGATGTGGGTGTCCGCATCGGCCAGCACGTAGAGCACCCCGCCGCGTGCGCGCACCTCCTGCATGTTGCTTTTCAGCTTTTCCAGCAGTGCGTCGTTGGGCGCCACCGTCACCACCGGCATGGCGCTGGTCACCAACGCCAGCGGGCCGTGCTTCAGCTCGCCGGCCGGGTAGGCCTCGGCGTGGATGTAGCTGATCTCCTTCAGCTTCAGCGCCCCTTCCAACGCGATCGGGTAATGCAGGCCCCGACCCAGGAACAGCGCGTTGTCTTTCTGCGCAAACGCCTCGGCCCACTGGATCAGCTGCGGCTCCAGCGCCAGCACCGCCTGCAACGCAACCGGTAGGTGGCGCATGGCCTTCAGGTGCTTCGCTTCATCGTCCGCGCTCAGTCGGCCCTTGGCCTGCGCCAAAGCCAGCGTCAGCAAGAACAAGCCCGCCAACTGGGTGGTGAAGGCCTTGGTGCTGGCCACGCCAATTTCCACCCCGGCGCGGGTGATGTAGGCCAGCTCGCATTCGCGCACCATGGCGCTGGTGGCCACGTTGCAGATGGTGAGCGTGTGGTTCATACCCAGGCTTTGCGCATGGCGCAGCGCAGCCAGTGTGTCGGCGGTTTCACCGCTTTGACTGATGGTGACGACCAGCGTTTTCGGGTTGGGCACGCTGGTGCGGTAGCGGTATTCGCTGGCCACTTCCACCTGGGTCGGGATGCGCGCAATGTCCTCCAGCCAGTACTTGGCCACGCAACCGCTGTAGTAGCTGGTGCCGCACGCCAAAATCAAGACGTTGTCGATGTCGTTGAACACTCGCCAGGCGGCGGTGGCCTGCTCGCCCTGGCCGTCGAACAGCTCGGGGGCCACGCCCTCAATGCCTTCCAGCGTGTCGGCAATCGCGCGCGGCTGCTCGAAGATTTCCTTTTGCATATAGTGCCGGTACGGCCCCAGCTCCACCGCGCCGCTGTGGGCGTGCACGGTCTTCACCGGGCGCTCGACACGCACGTGCGCACCGTCGTCGGTGCGGCCGGTGATCCAGTACTTGCCCTGGTGCACGTCGACGATGTCGCCTTC
>JACCDQ011737452.1_pt1 | contig 58372 bp, 43 predicted proteins | sample 7446031 | NCBI WGS metagenome assembly JACCDQ01 (sample SAMN15323442, study PRJNA562643) | freshwater metagenome | isolation source: river surface water | place: USA:Blue River Watershed | collected 2017-08-17
AATGGTAATTGTTATGGATCTGGTTATTCAGGAAATAATATTACAAACTCAACAGGTTCATATAATGGAGGCAACGGTGTTGCCGGAAATGCATGTGGCCAAGCTGACGGTGGTGGTTCAGGTGCCGGCGGCGGTGGTTATTTTGGTTCTTGGGGCGGCGGCTCACATTTAACATCTTGCGGTGGTGAGTGTGGTGGAGATGGCGGGTATAGAGGTACCTGTTATGTAACTAATGCTGCAACGGTACTAAATAACGGAACATACTCTTGGTATTCAGGGGGTAATGTAATTGTTGAATACACAGCTGTTGCTGGTTCAGCATCTGCCGATCAAACGATTTGTGCTGGAAACAGCCCTGCTAATTTAACCCTTTCTGGTTTCATTGGCGACATCCAATGGCAATTCTCAACTGACAACGTCAACTTTTCAAATATTTCAGGTGCTACAGGTTCGACCTTATCATCTGCTCAAATGGGCGTGTTAACTGCTACAAGATACTACCGTGCAGTAGTATCAGGTGTAGTAACATCTAATGTTGTTACTGTAACAGTGAACCCATCCCCAGTAATTTCCATGAGTAATAGCTTATGTACAACGAATACATTGCAATGGATGACAATGAATAGTATTTCTGCGGCATCTGCTTCAGGGGTTGGTCAGAATGGAATAACGGTTGCAATTACGCAGTCGGGTTCAGGTATGTTGAATGTAAATGGAATGTATCAAGCGACACAATTTCCTGCTCAATATAACGTGCCTACTTCCGGTGCAACCATTGCCAATCAATATTCAGGAAATTTTCAAGCCTGCTTTAGCCAACCGGTTGTAAATCCTGTAGTTGCCTTCTCAAGTATTGGAAATCCTAGTAATTGTGTTCCTATTATAGTCTCTCAACCTTATTCGGTTGTTTGGAACGGTCAAGGCATGACTTATACTTCTTCAACACAAATGACAGGTTGTGAGGGCAAGACAATTATTCGCCTAGACGGAACTGTGACTTGTGTGAACTTTAACTACACACAAAGTGAGTATTACAGTACTATTGCTTTCGGTTTTGAAAACCAAAACTGTTATTCTCCGACTGTTTGTTCTGGTAGCAGCGTAACACTCAACGCTTCTGGTGCTGCAAATTATGCATGGACACCATCCGCAGGTTTGAACACGGCCTCTGGTGCAAGTGTAATCGCTACACCTACAGCAACAACTACTTACACTGTTTCAGATCCAACAGATATTTGTGCGGCACCATTAAGCGTTACTGTAAATGTCAACCCTACACCAGTAGTTACTGTCCCTGCAAACATTGTTGAAATGACAGGAACTACAATTCCGGCGCAAACATTTACATCATCAGTTACAGGTACTACATACGCTTGGACAAATTCAGCGGCTTCAATTGGTTTGGCAGCTTCAGGTTCTGGGTCAACACCTAGCTTTGTTGCTACAAACACTACAGCTTCACCAGTGACAGGAACAATAAATGTCACGCCAACAGCACCAAATACTTGTGTTGGTGCAGCACAGGCATTCACAATTACGGTTGATCCTACTCCAAATGTGAATCAACCTGCGAATGTTACTAATTGTGAGGGAACCCTCACAACCGTTGATTTCAACGGCACAACGGCCAATACAAATTATCTTTGGACAAATACAAACACCTCAATAGGTTTGGCTGCATCCGGATCTAATGACCTATCATTTACTTCTCAAAACCCAACAAATGTTGCGCAAACCGCAACTGTAACCGTAACACCACAAGCTTATGTGACTCAGGGTTATGTTTGGGGTTCTGTAAATGAAAATGGCACACTTACTTTAAACGCTCCGGCAGGTAAGGTTTTCACGAACGTTGCATTTGCGAGCTATGGAACTCCTAGTGGTTCAGCTGGTAACTACACATTGGGCGCTTGTAATGCTGCAACTTCTTCATCTGTCATTTCTGGATTGGCAATAGGCAACAGCACCATGAGTGTGGTTGCCAATAATGCGACCTTCGGCGATCCTTGTCCTACCTCTACAAAAGCACTCGCGGTTAAATTAGGCTATGGTGTTTCTATAAATGGAGCAGCTAAAACTTTTACTATTACGGTTAATCCATCTGCAACGATTGCAAATTCATCAGATACTATTTGTACGGGTACAGCATTTAATTTTGCTACAGGGTCGGCTGATATTGTCCCTTCCAATACGACGTACGCTTGGACGGTAGTCAATAATACCAATATTGGCGGTGAAACAGCTCAGTCAACCAATACAAGTGCGGTAAGTCAAACGCTTTTCAATTTGACAAGTGTTGATCAAATTGCTGTTTATACAGTTACCCCAACTTCAGGAACTGCTGCTTGTGTCGGCGCACCTTTCACTTACAACGTAACAGTGACACCACTTCCAACTACGATAAGTGCGGCTGGCCCAACAACTTTCTGTGATGGAGGTAGTGTTACTCTCATTGCCCCAGTTGCGCCAATTCAAATGTCTTACACTTACCAATGGAATTTGAACGGCACACCGATTAGTGGTGCTACAGCGATTTCTTATATTGCTGTTGCTTCAGGTTCTTATACGGTGACTGTAACCAATAATGTAGGTTGTTCAGCAACATCACTTCCAGTTGTTGTTACTGAAAACCCACTACCTACAGTTGCAGCCATCACCGGTACAACAAGTGTTTGTGTTGGTTCTAACACAACATTAGCATCCGCTACCATTGGTGGCACATGGAGTTCTTCTAATACCGCAATTGCTTCTGTCAGTGCAACAACAGGTGTTGTAACAGGGGTAAGTGCTGGTACAGCAATAATTACTTATAGTGTCACAAACGTAAATGGTTGCACCAATACCCAAACTGCTACGGTTACGATTAATGCTATTCCAACAGTAGCTTCTTTAACTGGTGCTACAACATTATGTGTTGGTGCAAACACAACACTTGAAAGTGCAACAATTGGTGGTGCGTGGTCAACTTCAAATGCTGCGGTAGCTACAGTATCTGCATCAGGCGTTGTTACCGGTGTATCTGCTGGTCTAGCGACCATTACATATACTGTTACAAATGTGTCTGGATGTGTCAATAGTGTTTCTGCAGACGTCACAATCAATGCAATACCAACTCCTACTATCACTGCCTCGGGTGCAACAACTTTCTGTAGTACAGGAACCGTAACATTAACTGCAAGCACTGCTGCTTCATACCTTTGGTCTAACGGTGCACAAACGCAAGCTATAACTGTTAATTCATCAGGCTCTTATTATGTGACCGTAACGAATGCTGCAGGTTGTTCAGCAACATCAGCTGCTACGGTTGTAACAATGAATGCCTTACCTGTGGTTGCCGCAATTACAGGAGCAACAAATCTTTGTGTAGGCGCCAATACAACACTAGAAAGTGCAACAATTGGTGGTGTTTGGTCAACTTCTAGTTCAGCAATTGCGACTGTTTCTGCTTCAGGTGTAGTTACAGGTATTGCATCAGGACAAGCGACAATCACTTATACAGTAACGAATGGTTCAGGATGTGTGTCTAGTGTATCTGCTGACATCAACGTAAACGCAATACCTACACCGAGCATCACAGCTTCTGGCGCTACAACTTTCTGCGCGGGTGGTTCGGTAACGTTAACAGCAAGCGCTGGTTCATCATACCTTTGGTCTAACGGTGCACAAACACAAGCAATCACAGTTTCCGCAACTGGTTCATACTACGTAGCGGTTACAAATGCATCAGGATGCACAGCAACTTCTGCAGCAACATCGGTAACTGTTAATGCTTTACCTACGGCAAATATTCTTGCTGGAGGTCCACTTACTTTCTGTCAAGGCGGATCAGTTACTTTGAATGCAAGTCCTGTTGTTTCAGGCAGTACATATCTTTGGTCGACAGGTGCTACAACATCAAGTATCAACGTTACCACAAGTTCTACAATTACAGTATCAATTACTACAGCAGCAGGTTGTTCAACAACTTCATTGCCAACTTCAGTATTTGTAAATGCAAATCCTGCAGCAACAATCACTGCTTCTTCAGCAACGACATTCTGTCAAGGAGGTTCTGTTACTCTAACAGCAAATGCAGGAACAGGATTGTCTTATCAATGGTCTAACGGAAGCAACAACCAAACTCTTACCGTAAATACATCAGGTAGCAATACAGTTACAGTAACAGATGCCAATGGTTGTTCGACAACATCAGCAGCTACTGTTGTAACGGTGAATAGCTTACCTGTTGCTCCAGTAATCACCGGTACAGCTGCTGTCTGTGTTGGATCTACAACTTTACTAAGCACAACGGCAAGTAACCCTGTTTGGAGTTCTGCTAATTCAGCAGTTGCTACAGTTGCAGCCAATGGTTTGGTTACAGGTGTGAGTGCTGGTACAGTTGCCATTACGTATACAACAACTAATGCGAACGGTTGTGTGAATTCACAATCAATTACAGTTAGTGTCAACATTTTGCCAACAGCGGCTATTTCTACACTTGGTGCCACAACATTCTGTCAAGGTGGTTCAGTAAACCTACTTGCCTCTAGTGCTCCTGCCGGATTGACTTATACTTACCAATGGAGATTAAATGGCACCGCTATAACAGGAGCTACTACGAGCACATATGTAGCAACTGCGTCTGGAGCTTATTCGGTAACAATTACAACAAATAGTGGTTGCAGTGCAACATCTGCTGCCACAAACGTTACGGTTAACCCACTTCCAGTATTGGCAGCTAACGCTGGCGCAACATCTGTTTGTGATGGAAACACTGCAGTGATTACAAATGCCCAAGCTGGCGGTTTATGGTCAACAGCAAATAATACGGTTGCTGCCATTAATGCAACAACAGGAACAGTAACGGGTGTAAATCCTGGTACTACTACCATCACTTATACATATACGAATGCTAATGGTTGTACCAACACGGCATCAACAAACTTTACTGTAAATTCACTTCCAGCGGCAGTGGTTACTGCTAATGGTCCTACAACTTTCTGCCAAGGCGGTTCGGTAGTATTGACTGCAAGCTCAGGATCTTCATACTTATGGAGTACTGGCGCTACTACGCAATCAATAACTGTAAATACTACCCAAGATGTCTCTGTTACAGTAACAAATGCTAACGGATGTGCTTCAACTTCAGCGCTAACAGCTGTTGTTGTAAATTCTCTTCCATTGGCTAACATCACTTCATTGAATGGAATCAGCTTCTGCCAAGGTGGCTCTGTCACACTTGTTGCATCAGCTGGATCTGCTTATTCTTGGTCTAACGGTGCAATTACGCAAAGTATTACCTTGTCTGCTAGCGCAAACGTTACCGTTACTGTTACCAATGCAAATGGATGTTCAGCAACTTCTGCTCCTTTTGCAGTTACTATGAACGCCGCTCCAATTGCAACGGTTACAGCAAGTGGTGCAACAACATTCTGTGCGGGTGGTTCGGTTACACTTACTGCACCAGTTGCAGCTTCCTATCTCTGGAATTCAGGTGAAACAACTCAATCAATTGTTGCATCTGTAGACGGCCCATATGCTGTCACAATAACAGATGGTAATGGTTGTACGGCAACTTCTGCAAATACAAACATCACAGTATTGTCTGTACCAAGTGTTCAGGCTATCGCTGGAAATAACACTATCTGTGCAGGAAGTTCAACTGTCCTTACAAACGCAACAATTGGTGGCACATGGTCATCTTCAAATACAAGTGTTGCTACCATAAATTCTGCAGGTGTCTTAACAGCTTTTTCGAATGGAGCTGCTACAATTACTTATAGCGTCTCTAATGCAAATGGTTGTTCTACTGCTGTTCAATTTAATGTGAATGTCAACGCGAACCCAGTATTAAGTTCGAATACAGGATCAGCAGCAGTATGTGTGGGTTCAACTTCAACTTTGGCAAATGCACAAGCTGGAGGTACTTGGAGTTCATCGGATGTGGCAATTGCTACAGTAGCAGCAAACGGTACAATCACTGGAATTAGTGCTGGCCCAGCTGTTATCACATATACATACACAAATGCTTTGGGTTGTACTTCTCAGACATCAACGTCAGTTCAAATCAATGCCTTACCTGCTACAACAGTCTCAACAAGTGGCTCTACTACTTTCTGTTCTGGTGGTTCAGTTACTTTGACTGCGCCAGCTGGCATGACTTATGCCTGGTCTACTGGTGAGCCAACGCAAGCTATTACGGTGAGTACAGCAGGATCTTATTCAGTTACAGTTACAAATTCAAATGGCTGTTCGGCTACTTCCGCTCCTGTATCAGTTACTGTAAATGCATTGCCTGCAGTATCGGTTGCGCATATCGGAGCAACTACATTCTGTGCAGGTGGTTCTGTCTCATTAATTGCGCCGTTGAATTCAACTTACACTTATTCTTGGAATAATGGTTCAAATGCAATCGCAGGAGCATCCAATAATACTTATGTTGCAAGTGCAACAGGTTCTTATACTTTAACTATTACAGACGCTAACGGCTGTACAGCAACTTCTTCAGCGATTCCTGTTACGGTTAATGCGCTTCCGATCGTTACTGCAACTGCAAACGGTGCAACTACTTTCTGTGACGGCGGTTCTGTAACATTAAGCGCAACAGGTGCTGCAAATTATGTTTGGTCTAATGGTGCAACTACACCATCTATCACTGTAAGCAGCTCTGATGACTACAGTGTAACCGGAACAACAGTAGAAGGTTGTTCATCTGTTAGTAACGCAATTACTGTTGTTGTAAATGCTTTACCAACTGCTAGTATTACTTCAACTGGTTCATCTGTATGTTTGGGTTCAACTGTAACACTTACAGCAGCGGGTGGAGCTACTTATTCTTGGAGTAATGGTTCTACAAATGCAACTATAAACGTGACAGCAGCGAATACTTACACAGTTACTGTAACAAGTTCTGCAGGCTGTAGCTCAACTGCGAGTGAAACGGTAGTATTCAATGCAAACCCAGCTGTAGTTATCAGTGCGAACGGCCCTACTGTCTTCTGTACAGGCGGTTCTCTAACACTTACTGCAACAGGTGGATCTAACTATGTTTGGAGCAACGGTGACCAAGGCGCGTCAACGACTGTTCATCAATCAGGTAATTACTACGTAATCGTAACAAACGCTGCAGGTTGTACAACACAATCTTCAGTAGTAAACGTTACGGTTAACAATAATCCAACTGTAGCTGCAATTACCGGAGCAAATGCAGTTTGTGAGGGTGGTTCTGTGCATTTAACGTCTGCTACCCAAGGTGGTGTTTGGTCTGCTGCTAATAACTTCATTGCAACGATCGACGGAGCTGGATATGTAACAGGTTTAAACGCTGGTTCAACAACAATTACGTACACTGTAACATCAAATGGCTGTACAGCATCAACAAGTGCACAAGTTAGTGTCTTGAACAATCCAGTTACACCAACTATTACAGCAAGCGGTAATACAACACTTTGTCCAGGAGGATCAGTCGTGTTATTTGCATCAAACGGAGCAAATTACCAATGGAGTTCTGGTGCAACCACACCTTTCATTGTAGCTGACCAATCGGGTTCATATACAGTTAGTGTAACATCCATTAATGGTTGTACTGCAACTTCATTGCCAATCCAAGTCTTTATTGGTGACAATACAGCACCAGTTATTACGGCGCCTTTGAATGTAACGGTCACTCCAAACCTTGGTTGCGAAGCCATCGGCGTAGCTTTGGGTAATCCATTTACTTCAGACAACTGTGGAGTTGCATCAGTATCAAACGATGCGCCTTCTATCTTCCCAATCGGGCCAACTGTTGTGACCTGGACGGTAACAGATAACTCTGGAAACACATCTTCAGCAACGCAAGTTGTTACAGTTGTCGACAACAATGCACCAGTGGTTCAAGCCCCTGCAGATGTTAAGGTTGCAAGTAATGTATATTGTGAGGCAATAGGTGTTGATTTAGGCAATCCAATCGCTACAGATAACTGTACGAATAACCTTACGATTACGAACAATGCACCAGCGGTTTATCCGCTTGGCAATACAATCGTTACATGGACAGTCGTTGACGGTGCTGGAAACATCACAACTGTAGATCAAACGGTAACCGTTGCTGATGAATCTGCTCCACAAGTGTTGTTGGCGAACACATCTGTAATTCTCGATGCTAACGGCTATGCAACTTTAGGTTTCGAAGATTTAGATAATGGTTCTGTAGACAACTGTGGTATTGCTAGCGCTGTCTTGAGCCAATCAGCATTTGATTGTTCAAACACAGGCGATAACTTAATAACAGTTTACGTTACTGATAATTCTGGAAATCAGTCAAGTGCAAGTGTGCTTGTAACAGTAGTGGCGTCAGATGCTTGTGGTGGATCACAATGGTCCGGACCGGTTGTTCCAGATGCGTTTACGCCTAATGGAAATAACTACAATGACACATGGGTAATTCCAGGTCTAGAAGGCTACACAACCAAGAAAATGGAAATTTATAGCCGCTATGGCACTGTAGTTTATGGAGCTGATAGCTACAACAACGACTGGGATGGTACATTGTTAAATACTGGTACGCCTGTACCAGACGGAACATATTATTACATCCTTACCTTAAATGGAGGCAAGCAATTGAATGGTTATGTTTACATCAACCGCGTACAGAAATAATAATAAGACTAGAACTCTAGATATGAAAAAGATCAATCGCATCATTTTGACATTAGGCGCTGTGTTCATTGGCTTCGGCTCACAAGCACAGGATCCAAATTACCGTCAAAATCAGTTCAATGCACTTATGTTGAACCCTGCACAAGCAGGCGCAAATAGCTACAACGATATTTCTACGCTTGCCAATTCGCAATGGACTGGTTTGCGTGGTGCACCAAAAACGGTTACAGTTTCCGGAAATTTCAATATCATGAAAAATTTTGGTCTTGGTGTATCTTTACTTCAGGACGAGCTCGGACCGGTTAAAACCACACAGTTTGCTGTGAGTGGTGCTTACCATTTGAAACTGAACCAAAATTGGCGTTTATCGGTAGGTTTGCGTGCAACGGCGGGTAACACAACTGTGAACTTAACGGATTTGGTTACGGGTGTTGGTAACGACCCTGACATGATGAGTAACCTCACCACAGGCTTACAGTTTAATGCTGGATACGGTGCTTTGCTTTATCACAAAAATTTCTATTTAGGTTTTTCTCAAGTTCGTGTAGCTGGATTAAGTTTCAAAGATCGCAACATGAATCTTTTTGTAGAAAATCGTGGCGGTTATGTTGGTTACATTGGATCAAATCTAAAATTAGGTCAGCAAGTTACTTGGCGTCCTAATGTTGTTGGTCGCTACATGCAAGGTTTACCATTTACTTTGGATTGTAACATGATCTTTACGCACAAAGTTGGTTTAGACTTCGGTGTCTCCTATCAGTTAAATAGTGCTGTAGGTGGAATTGTAGGTTATGATTTTGGCAATAAGTTTTATGTAGGTTACTCATACACTTATCCTGTTTCGAAACTCAACACCGTGACTATCCAATCTCACGAAGTAGCTTTGCGTTACAAGTTCAATAACAGTGCAAGTCGCTGTCAAGGACCTCGCTTTTTCAATTGATTTATCTTAACTGAACTCCATGCGTTTTTGGCTCGCGGCTTTTATCGGAATTACGATTACCTCTTTACTTCATGCACAGGATGTTGAATTGAAATCTGCATGTTTCAATACACCCTACGATGATTTTGCAGCCAGACAATACGGTGGTAAAATCTATGTCTTATCAGCGGCAATAAATGCTTGCGAAGACACTGACATGGATGAATTTGCCAAGAAACCATTTTCTGATCTCTATGTTGTAGATAACTGTAAGTTGAATCAGGCAACACTACTTAGCGCTACTGAAAAAACGCAAATGATGCTCAGTACCTGCTACTATGATGGTCCTGTTTCTTCTAATGTAGCAAATGATATTTTGTTTTTTACGAATAACCAAGGTTCAGATAAAAATCAGACCTTGACAATTCATTATTCAACGAAAAATGCAAAAGGGGAGTGGTCTACTCCAGTTCCGTTTACCTATAACAACGATGCTTATAATACAACGCATCCGTTTTTCGACGAAAAGAACAACACATTATATTTTGCATCAGATATGCCAGGAGGCCAAGGTGGAATGGATATCTATAAGTGTACTTTTCAAAATGGCAAGTTTGGAGCCAAAGAGAATGTACGTTTGGTGAATACAGCACAAAACGACCTCTTCCCAGTTTACCAAAATGGCAAATTGTATTTCAGTTCACAAGGGCATCAATCAATAGGGGCCTATGATTTATTTGTAGTGGAGAATTTAGAGGTGAAGTCAATGGGTGCACCGTTCAATACTGCCTATGATGACCTCGCTATCTTTTTTACCGGAGAGAAGCAAGGATTCATGACTTCTAATCGCGCTACAACAGGAGCAACAGACGACATCTATCTCTTTACCATCAAAGAGAAGTTTGTCGACATTCCACTTGAATATGTCGTCAAAGACATTCAAACTGGCGACCCTATCGAAGGTGTTACCGTACGTGTTGTAGATGATTCAACAGGTATTGTACTATTCGAAGGCTCAACAAATGCGATTGGAAGTATTTCGCAGCTTTTAGACAGCATGCTAATTGGAGACAATATCCGTATCAAAGTAAGCCTCGATAAAGAAGGTTACTCTTCTAAAGAAGTATTCTTTACCCTTACTGCCAAAGACTCGACTAAAATCAACGTAAGAGACCTTGTCAACCTGGACCTCGAGCCATTGTTACAAGACATGGAAATTACAGCATTGCTAGGTCTGAAATCCATATATTATGATTTCGACAAAGCGGACCTAAGACCAGACGCAATCATTGAATTGGATAAGGTGGTTCGTTTCATGAACAAGCATCCAAAAATTGAGGTTGAATTAGGGTCGCATACTGACTGTCGTGGTCCAGCAATTTACAATCAGGCTTTATCTGATCGCAGGGCTAAGAATGCAGCTGTTTATATCCAAGCGCGCATTTCGAACCCAAATCGGATCACTTATAAGGGTTATGGCGAGGCACAACTTCGCGTAGATTGCCCATGTGAAGGTGGTCAAAAATCACAATGTTCTGAACAAGAAAATCAGCTCAACCGTAGAACTGAATTTGTCATTCGTGGCCTGAATATTTCTACTGGTACTGATAAGGTGAAACCAAAAGGTGGAGTGCAAGGTGGCAACATGAATTTCAAAGTTGATAACGGCGCTCAACCAGACTATCGTTTAGAAGGTATTTCTAATGAAACAGGTGTTCATTTTAGAGTACAAGTAGAGTCTTCAAAGATCCAAATTCCTAATCCTACCGTTTATTTCAAGCGCGAAGATGTGTACGAATATGAGTTAGAAGGAAGTTTCAAATATTGTTTGGGTTCTACTGTAAAAACTATCGAGGAAGCGGTCGCTTTACAAGATCAATTGCGTAAGTCGGGTTATACTGAAGCATTTGTTGTTGCTTTTAATAACAACAAACGCATTACACTAGACAGCGCCAAAAAAATGTTGTTGGGTCAGTAATCCTAGCCTCATGCTTCAGTCTAAGTTTCCGCATGTAGGAACAACCATTTTCACTACCATGTCTGCATTGGCCAACCAGCACAATGCAATTAATTTAGCGCAAGGATTTCCCAATTTCCCAATAGACCAGCAACTTCAAGAGTGCTTAATAGAAGCTGCTCAAGCAAATGCGCATCAGTATGCGCCCATGGCGGGTGTATTGGAGCTCCGTCAGAAAATTACGACCTTAATCGCCAGACAATATCAAAGGGTCATACAGCCTGATCAGGTACTCATAACGGCAGGCGCGACACAAGCCATTTTTACGGCCATACAAGCACTTGTTCACGCAGGAGAAGAGGTTGTTATACTCGACCCGTCTTATGACTGTTATGAAGCGCCAATTCGATTAGCTGGTGCAGAACCAATCCGCATTCCTTTGGACCAAAATTTTAAACCTGATTGGTCTCGTATTGCTGCTGCAATTACCTCTAAAACGAGAATGCTTATCACCAATAACCCTCATAATCCAAGTGGTACAATTTGGGATGCGCAGGATTATTTAGCTTTGGAGGAACTCATGCAAGCAAACCCCGAACTGATTCTTCTCTCGGATGAAGTCTATGAATACATCACTTTTGAAGATGCATTCAAATCAATAAATGAGTGTCCTGCAATTCGCGATCGAGCTATTATTGTATCGTCTTTTGGCAAGACTTTTCATATAACAGGTTGGAAAGTGGGATATTTGGTCTGTAGCCCGAGCCTAATGGCAGAAATACATAAGGTGCACCAATTCCTTGTGTTCAGCGTCAATAGCATCGCCCAACATGCGCTTTGCGCTTATTTGGACCACGTCGATGTCAGCCTACTGGGCTCCTTTTATAAAGAAAAACGCGATCTCTTTCGAGCGGCTTTGGCAAATAGCCGTTTTGAGCTACTTCCGGCTCAGGGAAGTTATTTTCAAGTGGCCTCTTATTCAGGTATTTCAGATCTGCCTGATACACTTTTTTGTAAAGAATTGACCATTGATCATGGTGTTGCAGCCATTCCGCTCTCCGTTTTTAATGCAAATGGGGCCGATCGCAAATTGATCCGTTTTTGTTATGCTAAAACAACGGCAACGCTACAAGCAGCAACAGAAAGATTATGCAGAATTTAACAATAGGCATCTTACAGCTAGATCAAGTTTGGCTAGACAAAAAAGCCAATTTTGAGCGCATAGCGTCTTATTTAACCTCTGCGCCAAAGATGGACTTACTTCTCTTACCAGAAATGTTTCATACTGGCTTTTCCATGGACGTTTCTTGCGCAGATGAGTGGCCAAAATCCGAAGGTTTGGATTTCTTAAAGGATATCGCGTCTAAATATCAATTGGCCGTGTACACATCAATTATGGTAAAAGAGGGTTCGGTATATTTCAATCGCGGTGTTTTTGTATTTCCGCATGGAGAAGTGGTTACTTACGACAAGCGCAAGGCTTTTGGTCTGGGTGGTGAGGATGTATATTTTCAAACTGGCAAAAAGGAAGTGATTGTAAACTACCTTGGTTGGAAGTTGAATCTTCAAATCTGTTATGATCTGCGTTTCCCTGAGCTTGTGCGCAACCGCGTCACAGAAGCGCAAGGTGCGGCGTATGATGTGCTTTTAAACATCGCCAATTGGCCTCAAAAGCGCATTGCGCACTGGGATGCTCTGGGGAAGGCACGTGCAATAGAAAACCAATGTTATTTTGTGTGTTGTAATCGAGTAGGCCAGGATGGAAATCAGCTTGTGTACAATGGCCATAGCCAGGCCATAGATTTATGGGGTGAATATTTAATCCCCCCCCCCGAACAAGAAGGTTTATACGTTGTTACGTGTTCGGGTCCAACACTCAATGAAGGCCGAAAAATGCTGCCTTTTTTGAAGGACGCATAGAAATCACTATATTTATTACCAAATAACAAGAAAATGAAAAAAATTATACTCTTTGTAAGCGCACTTGCTTCTGTAGCCTATGCTCAAAAAGCGCCGCGTATCCAGACCTTCCAGGAATTAGTAAAGGCACCTAAAGTGGCTACTGAAGCTGCCGACGAAAAAATCCTTGGTGTAACACTTTGGTCAGACGACTTTTCAACTCCAGCAAACTGGACCCTCGACAACTCTGGTCAGAGCGGTATTGATTTTGGTTGGAATATCAACAACAACAACGATGGTTGGTGGGCTACAAGTGGTATTGCCTCTACTTCAGGCGGTAACTATGCAGAGCTAGTCAATGGTGATCCAACAGCATCTCCAGCAACTCAAGCTTTGAATGTTGTCTATACACTCACCACTGCTCAGCCAATTGACATCGCAGCATTAGGCGGGAGCAACCAAGTTTCTTTGCAATTTCAACAATATGGTGCGCGTTTCAACGACCTTCAAGAAATGCAAATTTCTACAGATGGCACTACATGGGTTACTGTCGGAAACAACCTCGACAAAACTGTTTTGTCTTCAGCAGGAGGTTCGGCTTACGCCAATCCAGATACCAAAATCATCAACTTGGCTACGTTTTTAACGGCTACGCCTAGTCCTATTTGGGTTCGTTTTTCTTGGACAACAAACTACCCGTCTTCAGCTACTAATCCAAACGTTTGGGTTACTTATGGCTGGTATATCGACGACGTTAAAATCGTGACAAACCCAACCAATGATCTTTCTGTAACTTCAACTTTCTGGGGTACAGCTGGTTTGCCTTATTTCCAAATCCCTGACGAGCAAGTTACCGAAATCGGTTTTGCTGCTGACGTATTCAACGGCGGTGTTAATACACAATCAAACGTAAAATTGAACATCAATGCCAACAACGGCGCTTGGACAGGTTCATCTGCTCCAGTTAGTATCAACTCACTTGATACAGCTTCAATTGAATTAACGACATTCTATACACCACCTGCAACACCAGGTAACATCTCTATCACACGTTCTATTACTGCTGATTCAACAGACGATATTCCTGCTAACAACGCGATGGCAAATATCGATTTTGCTGTTACTGACTTTATTTATGCACGTGACAACGGTACGCCTTCTGGCAATACTTCTAACGGTACAGATGGTTTTGAATCAGGTAACCTATTCGACATTTTCCAAGATGCTACGCTTAAAGCAATCAACGTACGTTTGCCAGGAGGAGCTTCAGGAGCAACAGTTGGAACAGAAATTTTTGTGAAGTTGTATTCAGTTGATGCCACTACAGGTGACTTCATGTTCGAATCAGAGTCAGCACCACTTGTTTTGGCTGCTAACAACCTCAATGTTAACTTGGTGATGGAATTAGAGCCATATGTAGATGTATTTGCGGGCACAACCTACTTAGCCGTAGTTGGTTCATATTCTACTGGTTTGCGTGTTTCTAACGCAGGAAAGTCAGAACCACAAACTACATTCTTCCTAGACATGGCAGACAACACTTGGTACTACTCAACCAACACGCCAATGGTTCGTATGAATTTCGACCCAATTTTGAACGTAGCTGAACAAACAGAATTGAGCCAAGCAGTAGTTATGCCAAACCCTACAGCTGCAAATGCAGCGTTGCGTTTTGAATTGAAAAACACCAGCGATGTCACTATCGTTGTAACAGACCTTACAGGTAAAGTGATGCAAGCAAATGAACTGATGCAATTGGCAGCAGGCGCACAAGAAGTCTCTTTAGCTTCTGAGCAATGGGCTGCAGGTATCTATACAGTGAGCATTACTTCAAACGGTAGCACACTTACTAAGAAATTCGTGAAACGTTAATTTCTTTAAACTAAATTTGAAAAGCCGGGCAACCGGCTTTTTTTGTACACATGAGTTTCGAAATCGGATATTTAGGATTGTTTTTGGCTAGCTTTTTGGCAGCAACTATTTTGCCCGTGGCCTCAGAAATATTTTTGGCAACCATGTTAACGATGGGTTATGAACCCTGGACTTGCATTGGAGTAGCAACTGTAGGCAACACAACCGGAGCTTGGTTGAATTACGGAATAGGGTATTTAGGCAAGCCAAGTTGGCTTCAAAAGTTGGGTGCTAAACAAGAGGCTATTGATCGGTGGCAAGGGCAAATCCAGCGCCATGGAAGTTGGATGGCATTGCTTTGTTGGCTTCCGTTAATTGGCGACGTTATTGGCATTGCATTGGGATTCTTTCGGGCACCTTGGTTACCTACATTTCTTTTGATGGGTGTCGGGAAGTTGTTTCGCTACCTTTTGGTATGGGCAGGTTATTATCTTTGGTAAGTCTTTAGGTATTCCAAAAACGGATCGCGCTGCTCAATGATATCCTCTCTTGTTGCTTTGATCAGAATATCCGGACTGATCGCAGAAAGAATGCGATCTTGTATATGAAAAGGCGTAAATTTTAAGGTGGCCACCATCACATCGATTTTTGAATTTTTTAACGAAATGATGGCTGGATTTCCGAAAGTGCCACCCATTCCGCCCATACACGGCGTGCCCAGAATTTTGCCGCGCTCAATGTGCTTGAACCATGCCGCAAACAACACAGAGGCCGACATCGAATTCCCATTCAGAACGAGGTTGCAGTCACCCTTAAAAACATAATTGCGGTCGTTTTCAGGAATGTAGTCGTATACAATGGTCTTGGTGGCTCCTTTGGGTAATTTATAAAAGTCGTATTCTTTTGAGATGAGCCCGTTTGGATAGACATTCTTGGCGCGGTTTTCAAACTGCATTTGCTGCATGGGGCTTAATAATGCAAAGCGATCGTAATTACTGCGTTTATAGAGGTAATTTGTTTTTACAGCCGTTTGTTTGGTATTGATATAGCTGAAAAGATATTCTTCGGCACGTAAAAGCCCGCCTAGATTATTGCGCAGATCTATATAAATAGTGGTACAGCGGCGTTCTTGTACTTCGTCAAAGAAGGCATCGACTTGCTTTTTATATAAGTTGAGTGAAAGGGGCTGAAAGGATTCAACAACGAGAATACCATTGTTATTTTCATCAAAAGAGTAATGTACTTCTTCATCTGGTGCGCTGAAAATTCCTGCTAAAAAATACTTCCATGAAGTGCTATATGCGATGTCTTTATTGAGCGTATCTCCTGCGGGAGTCACCATCTTTACCTTGGCGCTTTTTGCCTGCCTTAAATTCATGCAAAGCAGGTTGTACACCACTCCAATATATTCGCAAGCCACTTCTTCTTTCGCTGCGGTAGCATCTCCTTCACTCAAACTGAGGGCTAGGGCGTAGGCATACAATTGGTCGACACTAAAGGTATCAATTTGCAAGAGTTCTGCACCGATAATGAACGCTGGATTAAAGGCCCCGCTGATGTAGAATTTGTCATTGATGGTCTCTACAAAAAAAGGTAGCACTTTGCGCTGTCCGTTGACTTGGTAAAGAAATTGTTTGGGATTGATGCCAGTATGTGAATCTTTGAGTGCAATGAGATAGGTATTCAAGACAAGGGTGAAGTCAAATACACTGATTGGCTTGGTTATTTTTGATTTGGCTTGATTATACGCCTCACTGAGGTCGTTTAGGTTTCCGTAGTAGGTGGGGTTGGGGTGCGTTTCTAAAATATGCTTGTGCAACTGTGCTAAATCAGCTTGCATGGCCTCGGGGCATAAAAATGTTTTGGCAGCCAGTTCTTTTTTAGGTCTAAAACTACTTTGACACTCTTGTGCATAGCCCATTGCGCAACAGAGAAAAATAATAGCAAAAGAAGTCCATTGGCGCATGTGCATTTCTACGAGATTGTTTTAAATTTGTTCAGTATGAGTCTTATAAAATTAAGCATTTCTTTTCTTGCCTCTGTTGCATTGTTATCGGCCTGTTCACAGCCTGATCAAACACAGTGTGCTTGTCTCAAGCAAGCCCAAAAAGTCAACCGCCTTTCAGCGGTTATTTGGTCTTCAAATGCCACACACAACGACACCCTTTTATTGAAAAAAGCACTTCAAAAAAAGCAAGCCGTTTGTAAAAAATTAGAACAGAGCGCTCCTGAAGCCCTTCAAAATTTAAAAGAGGCATGCCAACAATAAGAGACAACATGCCAACGGTGCTTATTGCTGGAGGTTCTGGCCTCATTGGCAGTCACCTCACGCGTCATTTCAAAGACCGCGGCTTCAGAGTTTACAAACTGACCCGAAAGCCCACCAAACACGGTCATATTTTTTGGGACCCAAAATTAGAGAAGATCAATACGAGTAAGTTGGCTAAAATTGATGTATTGGTCAATCTTGCCGGTGAAAATATTGGCTCAAAGCGCTGGACATCCCAACGGAAAGCTCAAATTATGTCTTCCCGTGTTGAAGGCACCGATTTTTTAGCAACGCTCATTCCGCAAATGACCAACCTCAAGTATTATGTTGGGGCTTCTGGTGTCAATTGCTATGAGGATGTACCGGGTAAAATATTTAGAGAAGAAGATCCTTATGGCACTGATTTTTTGGCTACCGTTGTCAAAGAGTGGGAGGCTGCACATCAACGTGTACTGAATCAGGTACCCGGATCCATACTCCGCATTTCCATGGTATTGTCTAAACACGGTGGCTCTTTGCACCTCATGAAACAACCGGTTTATTGGGGAATTGGCGCACCAATTAGTCGGGGCACCCAAAATAGTCCTTGGGTACATATTGACGATTTGTGCCGCTTGGTATTGTTTGCCCATGAAAATAACCTGCAAGGCACATACAATGTACTGGGTGCAAATGCGACCAATTTAGAAATGACGCAACGCTTGGCAAAATGGTTGAAAAGACCTCTTTTTATGCCAAACATCCCCGCCTTCTTTTTGCGCTTATTGCTTGGCGAACGCGCAATTTTAGTATTGGCAGATCTGAAGGCCAGCAATCAAAAAGTCAAAGACGCAGGTTTCACCTTTAAATATACCTCATTAGACAGCGTCTTCAAGTCCTTTTTTAAGAAGGGATAATGCTTATTCTATTCTGAGGAGCTCACCGCAATAAAGCGTTTTTTCTGTCTGACTTTCTAGGTAAAGTTCGGTGTGTTCGGCACGGCGCCCTTCAAAATACATATCGGCTAACTCGGTCAGGAGATTGGCCTCAATAGAGGGTGAGTAGGTGTTGAGGGTGAGGCGCCCGGAGGGGCTAAGTATTTGTGCACAAGCGGCAAAAAGCTGATCGATTTTATCTTCTAGTTTCCACTTTTCTCCTTTGACGCCGTTGCCCCATGCGGGTGGGTCCATGAGGATGTAGTTGTATTGATGTCCGCGTCGCGCTTCTCGTTCAGCAAATTTGAGGGCATCTTCTAGTACCCAATGGATATTGAGCAGTCGGCTAGCGTCCATGTTTTGGCTGGCCCAGTTCAAGATAGATTTAGAAGAATCGATGTGAAAAGTGTCGGCACCTTTGAGCCTAGCCATGCAACTTGCTGCGCCGGTATAGGCAAAAAGATTGAGAAATTTGTCGTCTGAACCCACGTGGGCATCGATGTGCGCCCAATTAATTGCTTGCTCGGGGAAGAGGCCGACATGTTTGAATGTGGAAGTGCCGAGCACAAACTTTAAGCGACCATACGAGATTTGCCATTCTGTTGGCGCATCTTTCTTAAGGGCTTTCCAGCGACCTGCTTTACCTGGACTTTCTGTGAATTCCCAATGAGCCATTTCTTTCCATTCGGTAAACGGCTTGCCACTGTGAAAATAAGCTTGAACATCGGGTCTGATGGTAATGACCTTGCCCCAGCGTTCAAGTTTTTTACCACCTCCGGCATCAATTAATTGGTAATCTGGCCAGGTAGGCGCTATGGCGCGAGGCGGTTGAGACATATTAACGCATTTTAGGGGTTTTCTTGCGCCCACCCGTCATTTGGGCCATACGCATTTGATTTTTGGAAGGCGCCATCTGAAGTTGTTGTTGTAACATCTTGATTTGATCGCGCAACATGCCGTTTTTATCGTGTTTTTTGGCTTCTGCAAGCAGCGCCAATGCTTCTGGGCGTCGGCCCGTTTGGGCACAGATGCCAGCTAAATGCATGCGTGCTACAGCGTTGTCCTCTTTTTGACGCAAGCCCAAGTTTATGGCTTTGCGCAAGAGTTGTTCGGAGGTCGCAAAACCTAGTTCTTGTGCACCAAGTACCGCTTTGAGATAGAGAATGTAGGCATGTTGCTTTTTTGGCAATAAATGCGGGTGTGTAATTTTGTTGATATACGCTTTGGCTTTGTCTTGATTGCCCACACGCATTTGATTGAGCGCTAAAATCATGTTCTCATTTCTAAAAAATGAAAGGATGATAAGCGCAGTGATGAAAATAAAGAAGATGCCCCAACCCCAGTGTCCGGATACAAAGAGGTAAACATTGAAGAAAGTGGCAACAAGTGCCAAAACGATGCGGATGATAAATGCGGTCATAGGTTAAGATTCAATTGTGGCAATACATTTAAGTTCGATGGCAATAGGTGTGGGTAGCGAGGAAATCTCGACAGTTGTGCGGCACGGCAGGTTGTCTTTGAAGTATTCTGCGTACAGTTTGTTATAGGTATGGAAATCACGTTTCATATTGACTAAAAACACAGTGACGTCAACGAGTTGCTCCCAACTAGAACCAGATGCTTCTAGAATGATGCGCACGTTTTCAAATACGCTGCGACATTGTGCTTCAAAATCAAAGGTGATAAAATTACCGTTGTGATCTAGCTTGAGCCCCGGGACAGAAGAGTCATTGGCATCTGAGCCCGCAACGCGAGGTCCAACACCTGATAAAAATAACAAATTGCCCACGCGGCGCGCGTGCGGATACAGACCTACTGGTTTGGGAGCGTTGTCTGTAGAGATACGTTCATTTACTGACATTTCACGGAATTTACGCAAATATAGGGAAAGGCGAGCGATTTGAGCAGATCTTAGTATCAAACCCCAATCAAAAGCCAAGATAATTGCGTAAATTCGCTCTACATGAATGCACAGCAACATCCAGAACTTTCACTAGTGATTCCCACTTTTAACGAAGAGGGAAATGTGCAGCGGCTTTATGAACAAATCAAGGTCGTTTTAGACCAACTTCACATCGACGCTTACGAAGTCATATTTATCGACGACGGCAGCACAGACGCCTCGTTACAGCGCATTGAAGCCTTGCGCAACCAAGATGCGCGTGTTCATTTTTTACAATTCAGCCGCAATTTTGGTCACCAACATGCCCTAAAGGCTGGTCTTGACCACGCCCGCGGAGCTGCAGTCATCAGCTTGGACGCCGACCTTCAACATCCGCCAGCACTTATCGCCGATATGGTTCAACTTTGGCGCAATGGCGCTGAGGTGGTTTACACGCGCCGTCAAGACAAACAAAACGTAGGTTTTTTCAAGAAAATAAGTGCAAAAGCCTTCTACTGGTTAGCCAATCGTTTATCTGAGGTGCCCATTGAAGAGGGCACAGCCGATTTTCGGCTACTCGACCGCAAAGTAGTCAGCGCTATCAAATCCTTCAAAGAATCACATCTTTTTTTACGCGGCCTTATTCCTACGTTGGGCTTCAAGCAGGTTGCCCTCGATTACGAGCCCGCTGCACGTTTCAGTGGCCAAAGCAAGTATTCGCTTTCCAAAATGTTTCATTTTGCCATCAACGGCATTACTTCTTCTAGCGCCAAACCGCTTTATTTCTCCATTTATCTAGGCCTCTTTTTTGCTTTTTTGGCGTTTGTTTATGGGTGCTACGCAATTTACATAGCAGTCTTTACCAATGCTGCTATCACCGGCTGGACCTCCTTAATTGCATCGGTCTTGTTCATTGGTGGCATTCAAATGATTTTAATTGGTATTGTTGGTATTTATTTAGGCAAGCTTTTTGTGCAGAGCAAGCAGCGTCCCACTTATATCATCAAAACCGAAACACTCACTTCAGCTGCTCACCATGAAGCCTAACTTTCTTCTCCTCATTCTGTTGCTCACCTTTGGCAGTATCGCCAAAGCACAGATTCCAATGGGTACATGGAAGTACCATGTGGCGAGTGCAAAAGCCATCGATATCGTTACCGATGGCGAGCGCATTTTTACAGCACTAGAAAACGGCCTCTACATTTACAACCCCTATACTGAAGAGGGTGTTTTGAAAACCGCACTGAATGGTTTATCAGACATCGAAATCTCTTGTTTATACCACGATGCCACTGACAACGCCACCTACATCGGCTATGCCAACGGCAACATCGATAAATGGCAGGCCGGTAAAATCACCAATTTACCCGCGATCAAATTGGCTCAGATATCTAACTCTAAGCGCATCAATCAGTTTGAGCGCAATGGCGCCTACATTTACGTCGCCAACGACTTCTCCATCGTCTTGATCGACGTCGCCAAAGAAGAAATCAAAGACACCTACTATCCAACAAACGGGCTAGAAGCCATTGTCGATGTTGCGCTTACCCAAGACTCCATCTTTGCGCTCACCTCAACACAAATGCTCAAAGGGCTACGCAGTAACCCCGCTTTGCCAGATTACGCTCAATGGGATCGCGATTTGCGCTTCCCGTATCAGGCCACAAACAAATACCGCGAGCTACAAACGATCAACCAACAATTCTGGGTCCTGCGCTCTAATGAAGCATATGGCCAAGATTCCGTTTTCCGCCTGAAAAACGATTTATTAGTCAACGTCATCAACGAGCCTTTTAGCTATGAAATCAACAGTATCCAAAATATTGGTTCTCAAATGGCGATTTCTATAGACGGCGGCTTTTTTCTTTATAATGCCGACGGCCTGCAACAGAGCGCTTATTCCGCAAGCTTGCTAGACCGCTGGATCAATCCTTCGCGTGTTTGTCAACTGAGCAATTCCTATTGGAGTGCAGACCAAGCATGGGGACTGCAGGAGCACCTGAATGCATATACTTGCAAGCGCTATCCAATTGAGGGTCTTGCCAACCCTTTTGTCTACACCATGGATTGTCAAGAAGGTGTTTTAGCGGTTGGTTCAGGTCGCTTGGAGGCAGAAATTGCACCGGCATTTACGCGCAATGGCATTCATATCCTCGAAGAAAACCAATGGCGTTCTCTCAACACCCCAAAAGTAACTTCCTGGGACTACACCAAAATGTGGGATTTCATCTCCATTGCCGTGAACCCCAAAAATCCAAAAGAAATAGCAGCCGGTACTTATTCTTTTGCGCCATTGACCATTTTGAACGAGACCGATTCCCTTGTTTTTGACCAAAGCAATTCACCAATAGAGCCTGTTTCAATTGGCAATGGTTGGTCTTTGATATCAGGGCTTAAGTTTGACCAGAAAGGCAATTTATGGGCTGCAAATGGCTACACAGATCGCCCACTCAAAATGCGACAAACGGACGGCACCTGGACAAGTTTTTATTTAGGCACGGGCGCTGCTAACAAGCAAACAACTCGACTCGAAATCGACTTTCAAGACAACATTTGGATTGGAACCTATGCCAATGGACTTGTAGGTTTGCAGCACCAAGGCACCTTAGATGACCCCAGCGACGACGAATACATTCAACTGACATCAGGAGAGTTACAAGGCAACCTTCCTTCAAATAAAATTACCGCAATTGCTGCAGATTTTGATGGAGAACTCTGGATTGGCACCGATGCGGGCTTTGCAGTCTTGTACAACGCAAATGGAAGCTTTACTGCGGGGGCTGGCAACTACGACGCACAGCGCATCCTGATTCCATTTGAAGGCAACTATGAAGAAGTACTTGGCGACGCCAGTATTACCGACATTGAAGTAGATGGCGGCAACCGCAAGTGGATGTCTACGGCCAATGCAGGTTTGGTTTTGCTCTCTTCAGATGGCACCAAAATAATCGCACAATACAACGAAGACAACTCCCCCTTGATTTCAAATACCATTTACGATATCGAAATCAATCAGCAATCTGGTGAACTTTATATCGTTACCGACAAGGGCTTGGTCTCCTTTCGCATAGATGCGACCTATGAAGACCCAAGCTACGAAACACTCAACGTCTTTCCTAATCCGGTAAAGCCAGATTATTTTGGCCCTATCACCATTCAGGGCATCCGCTACAACTCGGATGTCAAAGTAACAGACGCTGCTGGTAATTTGATATATAAAACCCAATCAAACGGCGGCACCGCAACTTGGAACGGCCAAAATCTCAACGGAGAAAAAGTCCCAACCGGTGTCTACTTCTTCTGGACCGCCAACAATTACCAAGGTGGTGAGCGCAAAGTGGCTAAAGTACTCGTGATCCGCTGATATGCTAGGTTTTGACTTTTTGTCTCCGTTGTTGGAAATTGTCGCTGCAATCTTAGGCTTTATTTATGTCTATCTCATTGCTACCGAAAAGTCTGTAGGCTGGATATTCGGTATCGCTAGCGCCTTTTTCTACGCTTTGTTTTTCTATAACATGCACACTTGGGGCTTGTTTAGCCAGCAAATTGCCTATATCATTCTTGGTTTTTATGGCTTGTTTACATGGTCAGATCAAAAAGAATCCTTGCCTGTTCGGTCTATTGGGAAAGCAATTTGGATTTGGGTATTAATGAGTTTCTTGATTGGTATTTTGTTCTGGTTTGTTGTCTTGTGGCTTGAGTTGGGCGTTAAACCGTTTTTTTCCATTTATTTATTATGGGTCTGGCGAGAAGCACTAGACGCGCAGTTCTTTGTATTTTCCTTACTCGCTACTTGGCTCACCACTAGAAAAGTTTTGGAGAACTGGCTGGTCTGGATTGTTGTCAATATCGTAGGAGTTATCTGGTTCAGCACCGAACATTGGTGGTCTACTGCAATTTTGTATTTCGCCTATTTATTACTTGCTTTTAACGGTTATAGAAAATGGAAAAAAGCACTCTCCGCATAGCATTCACCGGCCCGGAGTCTTGCGGCAAAACCACACATGCCATTTGGCTTTCATCGTTTTTAGATCTCCCATACATAGCCGAATACGCCAGAACCTACCTCGCTGAAAAATCATCCTACGCGCAAGAAGATTTAGATCTTATGGCTACCAAACAGGTAGCTTTATGGCCTAATGAGGGATTTATAGCCGACACCGAAATGCATGTGTTTGATATTTGGTCTGAGGTAAAATATGCGCAAGTGAGTCCGGTCATTTCAAGCTTGCTAGCTACACAAAATTTTGACCATTATTTTTTGTGCGCGCCAGACATCCCTTGGGAAGCAGATCCGCTCCGAGAAAACCCTGATGATCGGCAGCAATTATTTGATTTGTACCTTGCTGCACTTCAGAGAAACGAACGAAATTTTACCGTTTTGAGTGGCTCAATTGAAAAACGCCAAGAACTGATTAAAGTCAGGGTTTTGAGTTTATTGAATGCCTAACTTTACGCCATGAAACGCATTCTATTCTTAGTTATCTTTTTTTTGATTCTTGTGCCTATTGGTTACTATTACTTAAGTGATCAAGGCAAAATCAAACCTCTACCGGTAATCAATCCTATTGATGTGCAGCAAGAGATGGTTGATCCTGAAATGCTGCGCATGGGAAAAGGACACCGTATTGGTGTATTTCGCTTTGAAAACCAAGATGGCATTTGGATCACGAATGCAGACATGAAAGGCAAAGTGAGCGTGGTCGAATATTTCTTCACCACCTGCAAGAGTATTTGCCCTATTATGAACACCCAAATGCAGCGCATTCAGCGCAAATTTGCCAACGAGCAAAAGGTGCGTATATTTAGCTTTACTGTAGACCCCGACACAGATACAGTTGCCCAAATGAAGCGCTATGCAAGTGCACACTCCGCCAAAGCAGGGCAGTGGCATTTTTTAACCGGAGAAAAAGCAGATTTGTACAACTTGGCCAGACGCTCCTTCTTTGTCTTGAAACCTGCTGAGGCACAGAATTTAGGCGATGCCGGCAGCGATTTCATTCACACCAATAATTTTGTTTTGGTCGATCAGCAATTGCGCATCAGGGGCTACTACGATGGCACCAATCCTAAGGAAGTAAGTCTGCTCCAAGCACATATCTCGCAACTGCTCGACGCGCCTCAATAAAGGCATTTTCTTTTTGCCTATCTTTGTACTCAAATGAGACAACCAAAGAAAACAGGTGCAAAACCTAAAGTAAGCGGTGCCAAAGACGCACCAAAGGTAAGTGCCCGTGACAAGCGCAAATACATCGATTACAAAATCAAAGTCAAAAAAGGCGATCCGCTGCCTAGTTTCCGCGAAGATGCCATCAGACTCAACAAATTTTTATCCAATGCAGGCATTTGTTCGCGACGCGAGGCAGATGTCCTGATCGAAACCGGTGTGGTTTCTATTAACGGTGTTATTGTCACTGAATTAGGCTACAAAATCAAGCCCGGAGATGTGGTGCAATACGATGGCGAGACCATCACAACTGGCACCAAGCGCTATGTTTTACTCAACAAACCAAAAGGTTACATTACAGCTATCGACGACCCCCGCGGCCGCAAGACCGTCATGACCCTTGTGAGTAAAGCTTGCCGTGAACAAATATTCCCGGTGGGCCGCATGGAACGCGAAACAACCGGCCTAATGTTATTTACCAACGACGGCGACATGATGAAAAAACTCTTGCATCCGCGTTACCACGCCCGCAAGCTGTATCATATCGAAACCAATAAGGCTGTAGCCAGAGAAGACCTCGAAAAAATGACGCGTGGCATAGACCTCGACGACGGTCGTTTCAAAGCAGAAGCTGCAAGTTTTGTTGAGGATGGCGCGAGCAATGAAATCGGTGTAGAGATCCGTTCGGGTAAAAACCAAGTTGTGCGCCGAATGATCGAAGCGCTTGGTTATCAAGTCATCAAACTAGACCGCGTTGTATATGCAGGCCTCACTAAAAAAGATTTACCGCGCGGGTATTACCGCCACCTCACCGAACAAGAAGTTGCGTTTTTAAAGATGTCTAAATGAAAAAATGGGTATTTTTTGGCTTGATCGTTCTTTTTGCCACTTTCACAGGTTGGTATGTCAAGGGATATTTTTCAAATGAGCCTTTTACCTACACGAGCCAAAATCCCAATGCTGCCTACTTTTATCCGCTAGATACCGTTCCAAAAATCTATCAATACCGCGATATTGCAAATGGCTTAGATGAAGAATTTCACCGGATTTACACTGTAGAAGACGCTGTAGGTCCGCATCTTATCGTGGAGGTGTATGCCGGTGATGGCCGCTTGCGCGAAGCCATCAATTACAATATTGACTCACTTGTGGTTCAGGATCACATGGTGGTCAATAGAATGCAAAGCAAAGAAAAGGCGCTACTCTATAAAAATCAATTGTTTCCTTTTGATCTTCAAAAAGAAACCTGGTTTGCTTCTAAATTCAGTGGTGTCACTGATTCTACAGTGATTTTACAGGAACTCTTCCGCAAATTTCAAACCAAGAGATCGACGCGCTTTTTGAATAAAAATAAGGCTGCATCCTTGATTTTTCGGGATAAAATCCGTCGAACTGTGCTCAATCCTTTTACGAGAAAGGAAAATGAAGCTACCGGCATTCAATATTCAATTTTTGCAGAGGGCTATGGTTTAGTAGCCTGGCATAACCGTAACAAAACCATTCATTTTCGTTTAGAACGCATCCTGACGCAAAAGGAGTGGATTCAAATAATCGCGCGATGAAACAACTCATTTTAATTGCTCTTTTCAGTGTTTTAGGTACTAGTGCTCAGGCGCAATACCTCAATCAGAAGAAGTCTACGGGCCCCGGCACACTCTTTTTTTATTGGGGTTACAACCGCAGTATTTATACACCAAGCACCATTCGCTTTATTGGACCGGGCTATGACTTCAAACTACAAGGCGTAGAAGCGGCAGATAGGCCATCTACAAATTTCAATGAATATGTAAATTTCAAGACCTTTACAGTTCCGCAGTTCGATGTACGTGTGGGGTATAACTTCAAGCGCAATTGGGCAGTATCTTTAGGCTATGAGCACATGAAGTACGTCATGAAGCATGGCCCAACTTATTATTTGAGCGGCACGATTAACCCCGGAATTGATCAAGCTACAGGTTGGTCAGGCACCTACAGCGGTGATTCCATTACTACAAATGAAACTACCTTTCATTACGAGAACACTAATGGGCTCAATTATATCAATGTACAGCTTACCAATGTATTTAAAATTTATAACTCAGAAAAAGGAAATTTTGCGCTCACTACTTTAATGGGTGTGGGAGCGGGCCCCATTCTTTCTTACAATGATTTTACTTTTGCCGGCGAGAAGTCCATGGAAACCGTCTCCCTTTCTGGTGTGGGCGCCTCGGGTCATTTTGGCTTGCGCGCTGAGTTTTTCAAGCATTTGTTTGTAGCTGCCAATGTGCAAGGCGGTTTTATCGGTCAATACCGCGTCAAAACCCGCCCCAATGACTATGACTCCCATGCCAAGCAAGCTTTCTTGTATGGACAAAGCGACATCGTTGTGGGTGCTTTATTTTATTTGAAACAAGCCGATAAGTGTAACACTTGCCCAAATTGGTAAAATGAAATACCTAATTGTTGGTTTAGGAAACCCCGGTGCTGAATATCTTGAAACCCGACACAACATTGGTTTTAAGGTCTTAGATGAGCTAGCCTCAGAACTCGGCACCAACTTCTCTTTAGACAAAGCAGCTTTCAGAGCAGAGACCAAATTCAAAGGCCGCCAGCTGATTTTGATCAAGCCCATTACCTACATGAACTTATCGGGAAAAGCCGTAAACTATTGGCTGCAAACCGAAAAAATTCCACTGAGCAACCTGCTTGTAATTACCGATGATATCGCTTTGCCATTTGGTACGCTGCGTTTGAAAGGTAAGGGTAGTGATGGTGGCCACAATGGTCTCAAAGACATCCAAGCCCTGCTCAAAACCCAAGAATATGCTAGATTGCGTTTTGGTGTAGGCTCAGATTTTTCCAAAGGCCGCCAAGCCGATTATGTTTTGGGCGAATGGAAAACTGAAGAAAGAAAAGCACTGCCAGAAAGGATACAAACAGCCGCATCTTCTGCTAAAAGTTTTGTTTTTGATGGCCTATCAATGGCCATGACCAACTGGAACAACAAATAGGTAGCTCCTTGTTAAGCTTTTGTTAACTGATATTTTTTACTTACCTTTCGGTAAACTACTAGCTAATGAAACACAGTTACTTACTGCTTTTTGCATTGTTTCAAATCCCGATTTTTGCTCAATATTGCACCAACGTTGGCCCTACAAGTACTGTAGATTCTAACGTAGAAAGTGTTGTGCTGTCTGGCGTGGTGGGCACTATAAATTATGTGGGTTGTCCTGGTGTGATTGGTTTACAAGACCTCACGCAAAGCGTGAACGTTTCGCTCAATGCAGGCGGCACTTATTCTATTTCAGTGAAGTTTGGCACCTGTAACGGCAATTATGCTGGCGCGGGTGAAGCATGGATAGATTTCGATCAAAATGGGAATTTTGACCCTTATGAAAGTCTCGGCACATGGGTAGGAACACCACCCGCGCCGGTTCAAATTTGGTCTTTTACAGTCCCGCCAAATGCCGTTAATGGCGTTACAAGGTTGCGCGTGATGCAACGCGAGGCAGGTACTATTCCACTCAATCCTTGTGGTACTTATGCTTGGGGTTCAGTAACTGATTTTGGCATCACACTCACTAATGGTTTAGATTGTACAGGTTATCCTGGCGATGACCAAAACGACGCCATTGTTGTGGGGGCACTCCCATATACAGACACCCGATCGACAGAAGTTTGTTATTCAAACCAAAATTATGTCTATCCTTCTCCGGATATTTATTATTATTTCGAGCCCAACCCGCTACTCGAACAAGTCAATGTTTCGTTGTGCGGCGCCAATTTTGACACCTTTCTAAGTGTTGTAGACATGAATGGAGCAGTCATTGCTTACAACGATGATGCGGATGATTGCGCACCACAATCAGCACTTTCTTTTGATGCAACTGACCTTGGGCCACTCTATATTATTGTGGAAGGTTGGGGCGCTTTTAGTGGTGACTACGCATTGCAAATTTCTGCGAGTTACGTAGGACTTGAATCGAATGTCAATAAAGCTTTCAATGCTTATCCGAATCCGAGCTTGGGCTTACTGCACCTTACTGCAAATACTGGAGCTTATCAATTCTTGGATATGCAAGGTCAAGTGTTACAGACTTTAGATACGCAAACGCAGTCCGTATTTGAGATGGAAAATCTTCAGGCAGGTGTTTACCTCATAAAAGAACTAGCGACGGGTCGCATCCAAAAATGGCAGAAACTATGAGAAGTGTCATTTTGATTCTGTGTATGGCCTTAGTGCCACAATTCTTTGCGCAATTTTGGATTCAGAAGTCCAGCCTTGGCGGCCCGGGTCGTCACCGTGCAACAGGTTGTGCTACATCGCACCGCGGCTATATGGGTCTTGGGCATGTGAATGGTACAGGGCAAGACATCTCTTTTAAAGATTGGTGGGAATACGACCCTGCTTCAGACACCTGGACCCAACGCGCCGACTTTCCCGTTAGCACGCATGGTGCGGTTTCTTTTGTGGTAGACAATTGCCCGGTAGTGGGAGGCGGCTCAGCACTCAGTACCCAGTTTTATAAATTTGATCCGCAGCAAAACACCTGGACGCCAATAGCGAATTGTATATTGAGCAATCCAGGCGATAGCCAAGGATTTTCAGTAAACAATCAGGGCTTTGTTTATTATACCAATCAATTAGCAAAATACGACCCAAGCACCAACGCTTGGTCTATGTGTGCAACCGCACCAATGTCATTTGGGTCTTGGACTTGTTCTTTTGCAATTGAAGGCAGCGGATTCATCAAAGGGGGAAATCAACTGTGGGAATACAAACCATTGCACGATCAATGGTATCAGCGCGCTACATTCCCGGGTGTATCTACAGGTGGAAGCTCCGCATTTGCCATTCAGCAACGTGGCTACGTTACATCTGGTTATGTCGGAGGCTTGTCGGTCGTAACCGATCAGGTTTGGTCTTTTCATCCGGCCACTAATTCTTGGAAACAAGAAATAGAATTTTCGGGATCGAGTCGCCGTTTTCCAGTTGCCTTTTCCATTCACGACCGTGGGTATATCGGCACCGGAACAAATGGCATCAACTTCAATGATTTCTGGCAGTTCAACCCCACAGACAACAGCATTGGCCTAGAGCAAAATACTGTGGAGGTAAATGTTTATCCAAACCCTGTAGTGGATGAAGTCCATATCCAATGTTTGGGCTTGTCTTCTGACAATTTTGAAGTCAGCATTTATGATCTGAATGGAAAGTTGCTCTTGAAAGAGAGCTTGTTATATTTTCAACAAAAAATTGACTTATCTAATTTATTATCAGGATATTATATCTTAAAAATTGGCAATGATCAAAAACTGCTTTATCAACAAAAAATGGTGAAGCGATGAGGTTAGTTTTATTTCTTCTTTTACTCTTTCCGGCCACCATTTTTGGACAATACAACACGTGGTCCAAACGCAATGATGTTGGCATGGGTAAACGCGAACGCGCTACTGGCTTCTCAATTGGCAGTTATGGGTATTTGTGCGGTGGTTTGGATACCGCCGATGTCATTCATAAAGATTTATGGGCCTATGACCCTCAGACCGATGCCTGGACGCAAAAAGCAGATCTTCCGGGGTCGGCTCGTCGGGATGCGATTTCTTTTGTAATTGATAACTTCGCTTTTGTGGGCTCAGGAATGGACAGCCTATCGGGTCCAACGGGTAACACACTCAAAGATTTTTGGCGTTATAGCCCCACAACAAATTCCTGGACAGCCATTGCTGATTTTCCTGGAGCGGGAGGAGCAGGTGTCTATTTTGCTACGGGTTTTGCCGTTGGCGGCAAGGGCTATATATGCGGCGGCAAAACGGGACCAAGTATTTATACTAACCAACTTTGGGAATACAAACCCAGTAATAACCAATGGATTCAGCGCGCTAATTTCCCCGGGGGAGTGCGCTACCAAATGTCCGCATTTGTGATCGGCTCAAAAGCATATGTTGGCATGGGTACAGACCAAAATATTTTCAAAAAAGACATGTATTGCTATGACCCCGGAGCCAATAATTGGGAGGCGATAGCTCCTTTTCCTGGTTATGAAAGAGGCTCGGCAAGTACTTTTACACTTGAAGAGCGCGGCTTTGTTTGTTTGGGCAACAACGGTGGTTTACTCTCAGATTTAATAGAGTACAATCCGCAATCCGATACCTGGACGCTCAGAGCGGCTTATGGAGGAAGCGAGCGCAAAAGTGCAGTTTCTTTTGTCATTGACAACAAAGCGTATGTCGGCACAGGGAAAGGGTATTCGGGCAAAAAAGATAGCTGGTATGTATATGCACCTTCCAATTACGCAGCCTTAGACGCGCTCGATGCTGCGCTACAAATCTACCCGAATCCGTTTTGTAGTGATTTGAAGATCAAAGGTATTGAGTCGAACGACATTGAACTGACCATCTATTCTGCACTAGGGATAAAAGTGCGACAGGTCGATTTAACGGACGCTCAAGCGCAAACAATAGACTTAAGTACGTTACAAGCGGGCAGTTATATGCTCTGTTTTCGACTTGCAGATGGACAACAACTCACTAAAAAAATCACCAAGATATGAGCAAGTTCATTTATCTCCTATTTGTGATTTTGCTATTGAATCAAGCCGCTTTTGCTCAAGACTATTGGCTTTCAAAAGATACTGTCAATGGCCAGCCAAAGTCTGCGGCAAGCGCTTTTGTCATTGAAAACCGCGCATATCTAGTTGCCGGTACCGATGACTTCGCATACAAAAGAAAAATGTATTCTTACCGCGCTGATCAAAACGACTGGGATGACGAAGTTTCTTTAGGTGGCGATGGTGGCGATGGCTTGGAGCGGGTTGGGGCAACCTCCTTTGCTTTAACGCAAGGTGGTCAAACCAAAGGTTATGTTGCCTTGGGCCAAACCCAAACCATTGCGTTCATGAACGACTTATGGGAATACGACCGCACCACAGAGGCCTGGACGCAAAAGGCCAATTTCACAGGTGCGCCCAGAAGAGAAGCCGTCAGTTTTGTGATTGCAAACAAAGCATATGTCGGAACAGGTAACAGTGCAACAGGCCTTTTAGCCGATTTTTTTAGCTACGATCCGAATACCAATAGTTGGGCACAAATTAGTGATTTTGCAGGCACTGCACGCCGCGCTGCTGTTGCTTTTTCTATGGAAAATTATGGTTTTGTAGGTACCGGAGACGACGGCACGTTGCGCAATGATTTTTGGATGTATCAACCGCAAACAGACCAATGGATCCAAAAAGCAAATTTCCCCGGAAATGCGCGCTCAGGCGCTTGTGGTTGGGCTGCTTTTCCCGTTTGCTATCTCGGCACTGGTGAAGATGCCGCACACACTTTTCACAACGACCTCTGGGAATACAACTACTTTTTAAACAACTGGACGCAGCGCGCCAATTTACCCGGACCCGGGCGCAAAAATGCGGTTGCGTTCTACCTAGACGGCTGGGGTCATATCGCAACAGGTTATAATGACGGCATTTTCTTCGACGACCTCTGGGCGTATAGTGGAACAGCTTCATTGGCCACTGACCAACAGCAACAATTGCGATTGAAACCGAATCCTTCGACTGACTTCGTTGAGTTTGTGGCCTCGAGTCCGGAGGCTCGTTTTCAAATTTTTAGTGCCACTGGTACTGAAGTCAAGACACCTTTTGTTCAAAACGCAACTCAATTTACCATTGACGTTCGTGCTTTGCCAACAGGGACTTATTTTTTGGTACTTTCTGATACAAAAACGCCTCAGACCACTACCTTTGTGAAATGCACCGAATAGTCAGCCTTTTACTTTTGGTTCTCGTTTCTTGCCAGGCTGAGCCTTCAGAGCAAGTAGGGGTAAAAAAGCCTTCTAAAATTAAAAGTGGCCACACTCAAATAAAGCCCACGACTTCAATTCATTTTGAAATAACCACGCTCCAAAACGCCAATGGTTGGGGATATCAAATCCGACAAAACGGCAAATTATTGCTCGATCAGCCTGTGATTCCTGGAAGGCCAGGAAATGCGGGTTTTCAGACACAAGCCGATGCGCAGCGCGTGGCAGAATTAGTCAAAACAAAGCTTCAAGCAAAAGTCTTTCCACCAACCGTTAGTGAAGACGATTTAAAGAATTTAAACATTCACTAACTTTGCAGCATGAAAAGAATCCGCATCTCGCAAATTTTGGCTGGCCACGAGGCTTTGCTTGATCAAGAAATCACCGTAAAAGGTTGGGTAAGAGCCTTTCGTTCGAACCGTTTTGTACAGCTCAACGATGGCTCGTGTATGGCCAACTTGCAAGCAGTTATTGATTTTGAGCAGTGGGATGAAGCGTTGTTGAAACGCATTACCACAGCTGCGGCACTTTCTTTGAGTGGCAAGCTCGTTGCTTCTCAAGGTGCTGGTCAAGTAGTTGAGCTGCAAGTGACAGGCATAGAAATTTTAGGCGATGCGCATCCAGATGACGTCCAAAAAACCGTCATGCAACCAAAGCGCCATAGCTTAGATTTCTTGCGCGAGCAAGCCCATTTGCGTTTTAGAACGAACACATTCGGTGCCGTTTTTAGAATTCGTCATGCGGTGGCATATGCCATTCATCAGTTTTTTAATGCGCGCGGGTTTTATTACTTGCACACCCCAATTATTACAGGTTCCGATGCCGAAGGAGCAGGCGAAATGTTTAGAGTGAGCACACTCGACGCAAAAAATCCGCCTTTGACCGAAGACGGACAGATCGATTACAAGCAAGATTTCTTTGGCAAACCAGTTAACTTAACTGTTTCTGGCCAACTTGAGGCAGAATTGGCAGCTACTGCTTTAGGTCAGGTGTATACTTTTGGCCCAACCTTTAGAGCAGAAAACTCCAATACTTCTCGTCACTTAGCTGAATTTTGGATGATTGAACCGGAAGTTGCGTTCAATGACCTCCAAGACAACATGGACCTCACAGAAGAATTCCTGAAATTTATCTGTGCCTATGTCCTTGAAAATTGTGCGGCAGATGTTCAGTTTTTAGATGAACGCGATGCACAAGAACAAGCGCAAAAACCAGCCAACGAGCGCCACGAAATGAGCCTCATGGAGCGCCTAAAATTTGTCATTGAAAATCCTTTCAAACGCCTCACCTATACAGAAGCTATTGATGTATTGCTCAATTCAAATCATTACAAGAAAAAGAAATTCAAATATCCGGTAGAGTGGGGTATTGACCTTCAAAGTGAGCACGAGCGATATTTAGTAGAAAAAGAATTCAAGTGCCCGGTCATTCTTACCGATTACCCAGCAAAGATCAAGGCCTTCTATATGCGCTTAAATGAAGATGGCAAGACGGTTGCAGCAATGGACGTTTTATTCCCAGGAATTGGTGAAATTGTTGGTGGCTCGCAGCGCGAAGAACGCTATGATGTTTTGGTTCAGAAATGTGAAGAGTTCGGCATTCCTGCAGAAGAGCTTTGGTGGTATTTCGACACGCGCAAGTTTGGAACGGTTCCGCATGCAGGTTTTGGCTTAGGTTTTGAACGCATGGTGATGTTCGTAACAGGTATGTCTAACATTCGCGACGTCATTCCATTCCCACGTACGCCTTTGAACGCAGAATTTTAAGTACCGAGCGTACAATTGCCGTGTGTTCTAGTACGGATTATTTATCCAATGCGTGTTTTCCTGCAATGAATCCTGTGGTCCAGGCAGCTTGAAAATTGAATCCGCCGGTTATGCCATCGATATCTAGCACTTCACCTGCAAAGGAAAGGCGTGGAAATTTCTTGCTTTTCATCGTCAGAAAATCGATTTCACTTAACGCCACACCGCCGGCTGTTACAAATTCTTCTTTGAAGGTTGTTTTGCCCTGTACCTCAAAGCGGTCATTGAGCAAGGTATTGACGAGTCTATTGATGGCTTTTTTGCCTACCTCGGCCCAGCGCTGATCTGCAGAAATGCCCGCGCGCTCAAGTAAGTGGTTCCAAAGTCGGTTGGTAAGAGGTGTTGGATTCCAATTGCTTAATTTCTTAGCGCCATGGGCTGTTATGGTATGTAAAAGATCTGTACGCAAGTCATCTTCCTTTTTTTGATCGAGCCAATTGACAAGTATGGCAAACTGGTAATTTTTGTCGGCCAACAAGCGCGCTCCCCAAGCGGAAAGCAATAGAACAGCTGGGCCGCTCATGCCCCAGTGTGTAACGAGCAAAGGACCTTGGCCACTCAGTTTGGTGCCTTCAATTTTGACTGTGGCATTCGGCACAACTGTCCCCATGAGTTCGCAAATGGGGTTTTTTGGCATATTGAAAGTAAACAAAGAGGGCAGCGGCTCTACAATATCTAGTCCGATGGTTTCCAACCAATTGAGACTGCTTCTCTTGGGGTGTCCGCCAGCGCAAATGATGACTTGGTCATAGGATTGAATGTCATCATTGTTGTGTAATAAAACACTTGCTTCGTTCACTTCTATCTTGGCAACATGCTGCTGGGTGAGGAGTGTTACACCTAGTTGCTGACATGATTTTAGAAAGCAGTCAATGATGACCTGTGAGTCATTGGCTAAAGGAAAAATACAGCCATCGGGATAAATTTTGAGCGGCACGCCGCGGCTTTCAAACCATTGGATCGTATCTGTAGCTGCAAACTGATGAAAAGCCTTGCGCAGTTGGGTCGTTCCTCTTGGATATGCTTTAGAAAGTTCGTTGATATCGGGGCTGTCGTGGGTAACGTTGCAGCGCCCTCCACCTGAAATTTTAACTTTAGCTAGGAATTTATTGCTTTTTTCTAAAATACAGACGCTGGCCTCGGGCCAATGCTGTTTGGCTGCAATGGCTGCAAAAAAACCGGCTGCTCCACCGCCTATGATGGCAATTTTTTGCTTGCTCTTCATTAGTAAATCTTGTTGATTTTCCAATTGCGTCCATTAAATTGCGCACTTTCTTGCTCTTTTTTTCCTTTGAGGGCTTGAAAAAGTGGGGCGTCTGAACTCATGCAGAAAATAGTTCTGTCTTCAAATTGAATTTGACCAAAAGGCACACTACAATAGTACCAATTTTGATTTATTTCAAAAAGTGCACCGATTTGAATATGCGTTAGTTCGGCGCTTGCATCTATTTTTTGAAGGGTCTGCAGCTGTTGTTGGGCAAGTGCAATTTGTTGGTCGAGTTTTTCTATTTCGATTTGAGCCATCGCAATACCGACTTCATGTTTATCGCCTGCTGAGCCCTTTCCACTCTCGGTGCTATCGATACTTAATTGGCTTCGCCCGACCTGCAGCGCAGATTTTCGACTTTCAAGTGCGTTAAATAAATGGTCGTGGAGCCTTGTTTTGAGGGTCATATCTTGCAAAAATAGCCCGATTTGTCGTAAATTCGCGTCTTTACAAAGCAAACGTTCATGAAAGCAAAATATCCTGAGTACAAAGGATTAAATCTCCCCAATGTCGCGGCCAGTGTTCTTGAAAAATGGCAAAAAGAATCCATTTTTCAGCAATCTGTGGCGCAGCGCAATGGTGCACCGTCTTTTGTCTTTTATGAAGGTCCGCCTTCGGCCAACGGCTTACCGGGCATTCACCACGTCATGGGCCGCGCCATCAAAGATATCTTTTGCCGCTACCAAACGCTCAAAGGAAAGCAAGTACATCGCAAGGCTGGTTGGGACACCCACGGCTTGCCTGTAGAACTCGGCGTAGAAAAAGAACTCGGCATAACCAAAGAAGACATCGGCACTAAAATTTCAGTAGACGCCTACAACGACGCTTGTAAAGAAGCGGTCATGCGCTACACCGATATCTGGAATCAACTCACCGAAAAAATGGGATATTGGGTCGATATGCAAGATCCATATATTACCTACACCCCTAAATACATGGAGAGCGTATGGTGGTTGCTCGCCCAGCTTTACAACAAAGGCTTGCTCTACAAGGGTTACACCATTCAACCATATTCTCCGAAGGCAGGCACGGGTCTATCTTCACATGAACTCAACCAACCAGGTTGCTACAAAGATGTCAAAGACACCACTGTGGTGGCTATGTTCGAGGTCTTGGATGGCCAAACTTTACCATTTGAAGCTGCATTCTGCGAAAAAACACATTTACTCGCCTGGACCACCACACCCTGGACACTCCCATCCAATACAGCACTTACCGTTGGCCCACAAATTGAATATGTTGCTGTAGCCACCTACAACCAATATACATATACTCCAATGCAAGTGATCCTCGCCAAAAACTTGGTGGGCTATCAATTTGCCAAAGGTTTTGTGGCGGTAGAAAACACCGCTGAACTTCAAAATTACTCCCCCGGTGACAAACAAATTCCGTACACCATTCTCGGAACTTGTAAAGGCCAAGACCTTATCGGCTTAAAGTACCAACAGCTTTTGCCTTATGCCCAACCGGCAGAAAATCCACAAGAAGCATTTCGCGTTATTGGTGGTGATTTCGTAACCACCGAAGACGGCACCGGAATTGTACACACTGCGCCAACATTTGGTGCAGATGATGCCCGTGTGGCGGCTGAAGCCGGTGTGCCAGGGCTGCTCGTCGCAGACGAGCGCGGCAACCTCGTTCCACTCGTCGACCTCCAAGGCCGTTTCAGACCCGAAGTGGGCCCATATGCCGGCATGTACGTCAAAAACGAGTATTACGATGCAGGCCAAGAGCCCGAACGATCTGTAGACGTCCAAATTGCCATTCAATTGAAAGAAGAAGGCAAGGCCTTTAAAGTAGAAAAATACGAGCACTCGTATCCACACTGCTGGCGCACAGACAAACCTGTTTTGTACTATCCACTAGACTCTTGGTTTATCCGTGTTACCGATCAAAAAGACCAACTCGTAGCCCTCAATAAAGAAATCAACTGGAAACCTGAGGCCACTGGTACGGGCCGCTTTGGCAAATGGCTCGAAAATGCCAACGACTGGAACCTCTCGCGCTCGCGCTACTGGGGCATTCCAATTCCTATTTGGTCTACAGAAGAAGGAGATGAGCGTATCTGTATCGATTCAATTGCCACCCTTCAAGCTCAGATTGAGCTATCCGTAGCGGCTGGCCTCATGCCAAACAATCCATTTGCAGACTTTGACCCCACTAACTTTTCATCTGAAAATTATGACCTCATAGACCTGCACAAGCACAAGGTAGACCCCATCATTTTGATATCGCCGAGTGGCAAGCCCATGAAACGCGAGGCCGACCTCATCGATGTATGGTTTGACTCCGGCGCCATGCCGTATGCCCAATTGCACTATCCATTCGAAAACAAGGCGCTCATCGATGACAACCTTGCTTTTCCTGCCGATTTCATCGCCGAAGGCGTAGACCAAACGCGCGGATGGTTCTATACATTGCACGCTATTTCTACAATGGTTTTCGGAGAGAAAGCCTATAAAAATGTGGTTTCTAATGGTTTGGTCTTAGATAAAAACGGCCTAAAAATGTCCAAGCGCTTGGGCAATGCCATTGACCCTTTTACAACCTTAGATCAATACGGCCCAGATGCCACACGCTGGTACATGATCACCAACGCCCAGCCCTGGGACAACCTTAAATTCGATTTAGAAGGCATTGCCGAAGTGCAGCGCAAATTCTTCGGGACGCTTTACAATACCTATTCATTTTTTGCGCTTTACGCAAACATCGATGGTTTTGATTTTAGCTCAGCACCAATTGCACTGCAAGACAGACCCGAAATCGACCAGTGGGTAATTTCCAAACTCAATTCTTTAATCGCTGAGGTAGATGCTGCTTTTGCCGCCTATGAACCTACAAAAGCCGGTCGCGCCATTCAAGATTTCGTTACGGAGCAACTATCCAATTGGTATGTGCGTTTGTGCCGTCGCCGCTTCTGGAAAAACGACGACAGCCAAGACAAACTCGCCGCTTATCAGACGCTATATACTTGCTTGGAAACCGTCGCTATTTTAGCCGCGCCAATCGCGCCGTTCTACATGGATCAGCTCTTTTCAGACCTCAACGCAACTACAGGCCGCCAAGCACATGCTTCTGTTCACCTCGCCGACTTCCCAAGTGCAGATCGCCAACAAATCTTATCTACGCTAGAGACACAAATGGAGTTGGCACAAAAAGCCTGTTCTTTGGTGCTTGCCCTGCGCAAGAAGCAACATATCCGTGTGCGCCAGCCACTTCAAAAGATCATGATTCCCGTTTTGAATGCCCAAGAAGCTGCCAATTTCCGTCATGTCACCGATCTGATTTGTTCAGAGGTCAATGTGAAAGAACTCGAGTTGCTCTCTGACACGGGTATTCTTGTCAAGTCAATCAAGCCTAATTTCAAAACCATAGGTCCAAAATATGGCAAACAAATGAAGGCAATCAGCCAGTTGGTGCAGCAGTTTGATCAGAATGATATTGCGCAAATCGAACAAAATCAAGGGTGGAATGGCCAGATAGACGGGGAGGCCATCTCCTTAGACCTCACTGATTTCGAAATCCAAGCACAAGACATTCCTGGGTGGTTAGTGGCCAATGAAAATGGTTTAACAGTGGCCTTAGATGTCACTATTACAGCCGAATTGAAAGCCGAAGGCTTGGCACGAGAAATTGTCAATCGCATTCAGAACTTGCGCAAAGAAAGTGCGTTTGACGTCACAGATCGCATTTTGGTCCAGATCGATACCACAGCAGCTATTCAAGAGGCCATTGCAACACATAAAGCTTATATTTGTGCAGAGGTCTTGGCCAACGACATTCAATTTACAAGCCTTTCTGTCGAGAAAACAGAAGAAATTGAAGCCCCTGCCGACACCGCTATTCAACTTTCAAAATAATGCTCATGAACAAATGGTTCCTAGACGATAAAGAAACCCAAACCCTTAGCGGCGCTGCTGTGAAGTGGTTTGATCATCGCTTTTTTGAAATCAAGTTTGAAGGTAAAAAATACCATGGCGAGCTCGTTTCAGATCAATCCGAAACGGGTCAGCTCACTATTCGTGTCAATCACCGTACTTTTCAGGTCAAGAAAGGCCATGCCTTAGATGCGCTCATTGCGTCCATGGGCCTAGACCAACCCAAATTGCGCAAACTCAAAGAAATGCAAGCGCCCATGCCAGGCCGTGTCACTGCTATTCATGTGCAGGTTGGTCAAGAAGTAGAGCCGGGCGCACCCTTACTTTCTCTAGAAGCCATGAAAATGGAAAACGTTTTAAAGGCAGAAGGTATTGGCGTAGTGTCCGCAATTGCTATTCAGCAAGGCGATGTCGTAGAAAAAGGCGCTCTGTTAATAGAATTTACTTAAGCTGCTTACTTGATCCTGATCTGACACTTTTTGTCTCGGTCTAAGACAATTTTTGCCGACTCAAAACTTGGTGCTGAAAAGGTTTCTCTTGCATTATTAGAAAAGCCATAGGCTTCTGTTGGCGCTCCAAATAAGTTTTTATCGAGTTTGCCATTTTTGTTTTCATCGTGGTAAATGGCGAGCGCATAGCTGTCTTTGGGTAGGTTTTTAAATTTATAGACATGGCTCTTGCCGTCGTGCGCAACAACAACTCCTTTGTACTGCTTGCCATAATTTGGAAAGGACGCACTTGAATTGAACAACCCAATAAACAGATTGCCTTTGGTATTTGGGATGCCTTCTACTTGCACTTCTAGGTCAAAGGTAGTGCCCAAAAGGCTCAGTAATGCGAATGCGAGGAGGAGTTTCATATACCAACTAACAAACTTAAGCTAAAGCTGTTCACCAACCAACGGATTCTCCTAACTTTGTTCCATGATGAAATACGTACTTGTTACAGGTGGCGCGGGCTATATAGGTTCACACACAGTCATTGCGTTGCAACAGCAAGGTTATACACCCGTAATTGCCGATGATTTCCGCAATGCAAATCAAATTGTATTAGCTGGTCTTCGCACAATTTTAGGTCACGACCCACTGCTACATTGTATAGATATCTGTGACAAGCAAGCTTTAAGCGCGTTGTTTGACAAATACGCTTTTGAAGGCGTGATTCATTTTGCTGCGTACAAAGCAGTTGGTGAATCTGTAGCCAAACCGCTGGATTACTACCAGAACAATTTAGTTGGCCTGATCAACGTATTGTCTCTTTTGCAAACCCATCAAGTCAAGAATTTTGTGTTTTCATCTTCTTGTACTGTCTATGGCGAGCCAAAAGGCGAGAAAGAAGTCAGTGAAACTACCCCAAAACAATTACCGGAGTCACCATACGGTTACACCAAGTGGATGGGAGAGCAAATCATTGCTGATTTTCACCAAAGTGCACCAGCACTCAAACTCATGAACCTTCGCTATTTCAATCCTGTAGGCGCCCATGCGTCGGCACTAATTGGGGAGTTCCCGATCGGAAAACCCAATAACTTGTTGCCATTTGTAACCCAAACAGCGATTGGAAAGTACCCACACCTGACCGTTTTTGGCAATGATTACCCTACAAGAGATGGCTCTTGTATCCGCGACTACATTCATGTCCAAGATTTAGCTGAGGCGCACGTTGCCGCCCTAGCGTTCTTGTCTAAACAACAAGAAGGGCTTTTAGATGCGGTCAATATTGGAACGGGAACAGGCACCTCTGTCCTTGAAATTGTAGCTGCATTTGAACGCGTTACAGGCCAAGTGTTGCCACATGTCATTGGCCCGAGAAGACCCGGAGACGTCATTGAAATTTACGCCAATGCCACTAAAGGCGAGCAACTGCTTGGCTGGAAGGCACGTCTGGGCATTGAAGATGCGCTCAGAGATGCTTGGGCTTGGGAACAATACCTTACTACCCTATGATCATCGATACCCATTCTCATCTTTACGCCGAAGAATTCGATCTGGACCGCTCTGAAGTATTGCGCCGTGCCACTCAAACAGGCGTTGGTGCCATTCTTTTGCCCAATATCGATTCAGAAAGTATTGCGCCCTTGGAAAAGTTAGCCGATACAGTTGCAAATTGTGTCCCGATGATGGGCTTGCACCCGACCTACGTGAAGGAAAATTGGCAACAAGAATTGGCCGCCATTGAAAAGCAGCTTTTTGCCGCACCAGAACGCTATTGCGCGGTTGGAGAAATTGGGCTAGACCTCTACTGGGACGACACCTTTCTCGAAGCTCAAAAAGAAGTGTTTCGGATCCAAGTGCAGTGGGCAAAAAAGCTCCAACTTCCTATCGCTATTCACGTGCGCAAAGCTTTTGAAGAATTGTTTGCCGTCCTCGACGATGAGTGGACACCTGAACTTAGTGGCGTTTTTCATTGCTTCACAGGCAGCAAAGAACAAGTGCAGCGCATTCTCAAGTACCAACAATTCTATTTTGGTATTGGCGGCGTTCTGACCTATAAAAATGCCGGTTTGGCTGAGGTTGTTAAGGAAATCCCATTAGACAGACTACTTCTAGAGACAGACGCGCCTTATTTGTCGCCGGTTCCGCATAGAGGCAAGCGCAATGAGCCCAGCTACCTCATTGAGGTGGTCAGTAAACTTCAAGAAGTATTGGGCCTCAGTGCAGCACAACTAGAAATGCAGACAAGTGACAACGCCGTGCGTTTATTTGCTTTAGAAAAATTCCTTACTTTCGAGCATGCGTAAGCTCTTACTGATTTATACAGGCGGCACCATTGGCATGATCACCAATGCGCAAACTGGCGCCCTCGAAAGTTTTGATTTCTCCCATCTCTATGGCCATATTCCTGAGCTCAAGCGTTTTGAACTCGACATTAAAGTCAAGAGTTTTGACCCACCCCTAGACTCCTCTGAGTTAGGCCCTGCACATTGGCAACAACTCGCCCGTTGGATTGCTGCTAGCTACGATCAATTTGATGGTTTTGTAATTTTGCATGGTACTGACACAATGGCCTATACCGCTAGTGCCTTAAGTTTCATGCTGCAGGGTCTCCAGAAACCAATTGTGTTTACGGGCTCGCAACTGCCCATCGGCATTATCCGAACAGACGGCAAAGAGAACCTCATTACCGCTATAGAAATTGCGGCAGCAACCGATGCGCAAGGCGCACCAATTTTACAAGAGGTTGCGGTATATTTTGAATACGCGTTGTTCAGGGCCAATCGCACTTCTAAAGTTTCAGCGCATCAGTTTGAGGCGTTTGCGGCCCCCAATTATCCGCTCTTGGCAAAGGCTGGCGTACAAATTGAATGGTTCAAGGAGCGTTTGTTTAGAACTGAACATGCTACTTTGCAGGCTCAATTTGAACTCTCCAATGAGGTCTTGATTTGGCGTCTTTTCCCAGGCATGCCTTTTGCCCAATATACTAAAGCACTGAGTTATCCGGACAGCAAGATCCTCATTATCGAAACTTTTGGCGCCGGCAATGCATTTAGTCATCCTGCCTTTCAGGCACTTCTAGAGACGTTTATTGCTGCTGGCGGATTGGTATTGAACATCACGCAGTGTCAGAGTGGGGCAGTAAGACAGGGCGCGTATCAGACCAGCACTTTTTTCGAAAAAATTGGGGTGATCAGCGGGGCAGACCTAACAGCCGAGGCCGCATTAACCAAATGTATGTTTGCGTTGGCCAATGTGCCAACTGCCGCACGCGAAGCTTTTTTAAGAACAGCTATTGTCGGAGAACTCTCAGCTGCTAAATAACAGCTTTCTCTATCAAATGACCATCGAGTACTTCTAAAATGCGACCAGGATAATGGCGCACCATTTGCATATCGTGGGTAGCCATCAAAATGGCAGTGTTTTCCTCTTTCGCTACCGCTAGGAGTAGTTCCATAATTTCTTTAGACGTTTCTGGGTCTAGATTCCCTGTTGGTTCGTCGGCTAAGATAAGCGCCGGCTGATTGAGTAGTGCACGCGCAATTGATACGCGTTGTTGTTCTCCTCCGGAGAGCATGTGCGGGAAAGAATTTGCTTTTTGCTCAATGCCCACAAGCTGCAAGCAATTGAGGGCGCGTTGTTCCATTAGTTTTTTGTCTTTCCAGCCTGTAGCACCCAAGACAAACTTAAGGTTGTCGAGCACATTTCGGTCGGTCAGTAATTGAAAATCTTGAAAAACGATGCCAATTTTGCGGCGCAAAAACGGAATGTCCTTGCGTTTGAGTCCCTTGAGTGCATAACCACACACTTCGCCTTCGCCCTCTACTAATGGAATTTCTGCATAAAGTGTTTTGAGCAAACTGCTCTTCCCACTTCCGGTTTTACCAATTAAATAAGCAAAGGATTGAGCGGCAAGTTCAAGCTGAACATTTGCCAAGATCAGTTGATCTTGTTGGTAAATATTGGCTGCTGCCAGCGCGATTACATTTGACACGGCTTCTAATTTTAGACAAATGTGTTCAATATGTCGTAACCATTTATCAAATGTCTCGATTTTATCTTAACAAATTCAGGTTTAAAACTTTTGCCTGCAAGGGTCAAGTTGGGCCTGTGCCCCCATTAATTTTACATTCTATGAATCGTAACTTGCGTTGTCTTGTCTTCCTGTTGTGCTTCCCATTATTTTATTGGGCACAGGAATCCGTTAAATATAGCGGAGAGAATGCAGCATTTTTCAATGCTGAAGAATTATTTACCAAAGCTCAGTTTGCTGCTGCCAAGCAAGAGTTTCGGGTTTTTATTGATGCCTGCCATACCCAGCAGCGCAACGAGCACGACCCTTACTTGATCAAGGCGCATTACTATGAGGGCATGTCTGCGCTGAAGCTGTACCACAATGATGCCATTCCACTGTTGGAGCAATTCAATAAAACATATCCGGAGAACAACTTCAGAAATGAAATTGCGATAGGCGTAGGTTCGTATTATTTTCAGTCTGAAGATTACCTAAATGCCCAAGTGGCGTTTGCGCAAATCAACTTATCGGGGCTGAGTGCCGAACAAAAAGAAGAAGTTTTGTTCAAATTGGGTTATTCAGCTTATCAAAATGAAGACCAAGATGCCGCTTATTTAGCGTTCAAGGACATCAAGGATGGCAGCACGCAATATGCCAAGCCGGCATTGTACTATTATGCACACATTAGTTATGTGCGTTCCTCTTTACAAGAAGCACTAGAAGGTTTTCAGGCGCTTCAAAAAGACTCCACTTTCTGCGGGGTTGTGCCCTATTACATTGCCCAAATATTGTACAAGCAAGGGAAGTACCAACAAGTCATTGATTTTGCACCAACGGTCTTGAACTGTGGGTTTGTCAATAATGAGTTTGATATCCAGCATATTATTGGCAATGCGTATTATCAAATGAGCAAATACGAGTTGGCACTTCCGTTTTTAGAGCGCTACCATCAAAATGCGCGTGGCACCCGCGACGACTACTACGAGTTGGGCTTTGCGTACTACAAAACCAAGCAGTATGAAAAAGCGATCAAAAATTTTGACCGCGTTACGCGTGCACAAGACAGCTTGTGTCATATTGCGATGTATCAAATTGGCGATGCGTATTTGCAACTCAACAAACTCTTGCCAGCCCGAAGTGCTTTTGAGCGTGCGGCCGAAATGACTTTTTTACCGCAAATCAAGGAAGATGCATTATTTCAGTTTGCCGTATTATCTTTCAAGGTGGATATCAATCCGTACGATGAATCTGTGCGGGCTTTTGAAAATTACCTAAGCCAATACCCAGATTCAAAAAGAAAACGCGATGTGTATCAATATTTGGTCAATGTGTACACCAACACTTCCAATTTTGCCAAGGCATTAGAGTCCATCGAAAAACTTCCTTCCAAAGATGCCCAACTCAAAAAAGTGTATCAAACTGTAGCCTTTAATTATGGTGTAGAGCTCTTTCAGAAAGGCCAGCTCACCGAGGCATATGCAGCTTTCAAACGTGTAGACACTTATCCAATGGACCCGCAAATGGTGGCGCTTTCGCGTTACTGGATGGCAGATATCTCCTTCAGGAAAAATGAATTACCCGCAGCAATTAACATGTACCGCGATTTCATCAATTCGCCTGCATCTAATTCTTTACCCGAAAAAGTCGATGCCTATTATAACATTGGGTATGCCTATTTTGAACAAGGCAAGCGCGATGAAGCAATCCAATCTTTTAGAACGTATCTACAACTTAATCCAAATAAAGAGAACAAAGTTGTAGACGCCACCTTCCGCATTGCCGACGCTTATTATGTCAACAAGCAAAACCTACAGGCCAGTCAATATTACCAACAGGCTTACAACCTCAATACGGCCCTCAACGACAAGGCCTTGTTTTATTTAGCAAAAGCACAAGGATTCAACGAGCAGCTCAACGAGAAAGCGCTGACATTGAGCAAATTACTCAAGGAAGAGCCGGTTTCAAAATACCGCATGAATGCGCAATACGAGCTGGCGCGCACTTACATGTCTTTGCTCAATTACGATGCAGCACTCTCGGCTTATCAGACTTTTTTAGCAGAATTTCCTAAATCACCTTATTTACTCGATGTGCAATTAGATATCGCCGATATTTATTACAAAAAATGGGATTACACGAGGTCTGAAGCGGCTTATTTGGAAATCTTAGCCAATTACGAGCAACAAAGAGAAGTGTGTAAAAAGGTAGTGCTCAGCTTGATCGATGTGTATAATGCCCAAAAGAAACCGGATATGGCCTCTGAGGTGATTGACCGCTATCCTTGCGCAAATATCTCAACTGAAGAAAAAGAAAACATTTTCTATTCTCCGGCTCTTGCTGCATACCAAGACACCAATTTTAGAGAAGCTGTCGAGAAATTTGAAATCTATCTTTCGAAATTCCCGAATGGGCGCTATGTCAATGAAACGTATTTCTATTATGGCAATAGCTTGCTGAAGACAAAAGATTCAAGTGCTGCAATTGTACAATTTGAGAAGTATTTGGCAACCTCCGTCACCACTTATGCAGAATATGCTTCGGCAAAGACCGCAGCGCATTATTACATGAAAAAGAACTACGAAAAAGCACTGCAGTATTACCAAAAACTCGAGGCAGTTGCCGCCAAACCAACGAGCACTTTTGATGCCAAGTTAGGGATCATGCGCTGTGCATTTATGGTTGCCAATTATAATTTAGCCAAAGAAAATGCGCGTTTTGTTTTGGACAACGCCGCTTTAACACCGCAGCTCAAAGTAGAAGCAGAATATGCAACAGGTCTTTCGAATTATCATTTGAAGCAATTTGAAGAAGCCAAACCTTCATTGGAATGGTTGGTTAAGAATACCACCACATCAATGGGTTCAGAGGCTAAATATTTGCTATCCGACATCTATTTTGGTCAGCAGATGTACGACGAAGCCGAAGCGGAAATCAAAGCGTTGCTCAAAATGAAGCCAAGTTATAACTACTGGGTAGCCAAGGGCTTGCTTTTACAGACCCGCGTGCACATTAGCCGCGAGGACTTATTTCAAGCGGAGCAAACGCTTAAATCTGTGATGGACTTTTATCCAGATCAGCAAGATGGCGTCTTGGCAGAGGCCTCGGACTTGTGGGATGAGCTCATGCAGCTCAAAAACCCGCCGGCAAACGAAGAACCGCAACCAGAAATGAAAATTGAAATCAACGAAGAGTAAGCCATGAAAGCACTGATCAGCACATTCGTTTTTCTTCTGACAGGGCTCCATATTTGGGCGCAGCAAGGAGAGAATATCACAGTTTATACCATTACCAATCAGCAGGTAGAACCCGCTTCGCGCATATTGGAAAACCCCAAAATCATCGACTCCGTCAAGGCAACGGCAGTAAAAGATTACCCTTTGTTGTTTTTTCAGGCTGAAACCAAAATTTTACTCGATACTATCGAAGCAGCTACAGTAGAAACTTCTGAGAAGTTGGCGAAGTTGTATCCTTTTTATGTGAAGGCAGGTATTGGCTCCGTAATCATGCCACTTGGCGAAATCTACTATACGTCTGATCGCTCGAGAAATATGGTATATGGCGCACACCTCAAGCACCTGAGTTCATTTGGCGATATCAAAGACCGCAACAAGGTCATTTATGCTCCTGCACAATACGATCGCAGTTCGGCCAATGCCTATTTTGGACTCAACGAGCGCAATTATCAGTTTAAAATCGATGGCAACTATAGCAACAATGGTTTTCATTACTACGGTATTCCTAATGACTCCATTGCCGCAGATAGCATTGCGCAGCGCTTTCATTTGACAAAGGGTGCAGCAGAATATGTTTTACTGCGCGGCGACTCTGCTAAAGTCAATTTGTCTTTGCAAGCAAATTACCAGCATTTTTTAACTCTCCCGACCGACTCCACCAAAATTTGGCGCAGCAAAGAAGACAACTTTGCCTTCAAAACGCGTGGGTGGTATAACTACAAAAATGAGCACTTTTATGCCGATTTAGGTCTGCGTTATAACAGTTACAAGCGTGGTGTATTGGACAGTGTTTACGCCATTGGCGACACCGGTTTTGTAGTGAACAATAGCATTATCGATTTCAAGCCTGGCGTCTGGACCCAAGCCTTGAGCGATCGCCTAAAAGTAGAACTTGGCGTCACCATTACTGCTGATATCGGCCAATTGGGCACAGACTTTTTTGTATACCCTAATGCGGAGTTCAAGTACGCAATGTTCAACAACATCTTTATTCCATATATTGGTTTACGAGGTGGACTGAAGCAAAATACTTTACAGGGGCTTACTCAGGCGAATCCGTTTATCCGCACCAATGTTGCTTTGCGCAACGAGCACAATCCTTACGATATCTATGCGGGCTTCAAAGGCTCATTGAGTAAAACACTTAGTTTCAATGTAGGTGTACACTTCTTGCATATTGAGAACAAAGCCTTTTTTGTAACCGATACTTTAGCCACTTTCGACAACTACCTCACCGTGATCTACGATACGCTGAACCAAACAACTTTTGAAGGTTCAATGAGTTATCAAGCTGGTGAGAAATTGAAAATTGATGTGCTGGGCCGCTACAACATGTATCAGTTGTATCACAACGCCTTTGCTTGGAACCAACCTATATTGCAGTTTACGGCAAGAGGAGCGTATAATTTATACGATAAATTTTATGCCCAAATTGATGCGAATGTAGAAACAGGTCGTAAAGCGCTTGTGCGCGCAGGTGCCACAGACGCACAACTCGAAGGCACACAGACTTACGTGGACCTCGGCGCAATTGTAGATGTCAATTTAGGATTAGAGTACCGCTATACACCAAGAGTTTCATTGTTCTTACAAGCCAATAACCTAGCTGCTCAGCGCTACAACCGTTGGTACAGTTATCCGGTTCAGCCGATCCAAGTTATGGGCGGTATTACGGCGCGTTTCTAATGCAGACAGAAGGGTTTGTTTTAGTCGATATTGGTGCTGCAAACGCGGCTTTTCAGCTCCAAGCCATAACACTTTCTCCACTACAAAGCGATGAGGTACTCATTGAATCCGAAGCTTTTGGACTCAATTATGCCGACGTAATGGCGCGCTTGGGTTTGTACCGCGAGGCGCCCCCAAGACCCTGTGTGCTCGGCTATGAACTTGTTGGGCGCATCACCGAAGTGGGTTCAGCTGTGGACCCTGCATTGGTGGGTCAGCGCGTTTTGGCTTTTGCTCGCTTTGGCGCCTATGCAAGGCATGCCAAAACCACTTCAAATGCAATTGTTCCGATTGCCGAAATGCCTGCTCAAGAAGCGCTGCCTTTTGCTACCCAAGGTGTAACGGCTCATTATATGGCTGAAGTACTTTCACCAATTCAGGCGCATGATCACGTATTGGTGCATGCTGCTGCAGGCGGTGTCGGTAGTTTTTTGGTGCAATTGGCCAAGCGAAAAGGCGCCACTGTGTATGGAAAAATCGGCAGTGATGCCAAGAAAGCGTATCTACAATCTTTAGGAGTAGATGTTCTTATCAATTACAAAAAGGAAGCTTATTCCAAAACTTTAGCAACCCATTTAGGAGATCAAAAACTCTCCGCTTCGTTTAATGCAGTAGGCGGGAAGTCAGCGAAAACAGATTTAAAATTACTGGGCCCTGGTGGAAGGTTGTTTCTTTTTGGCGGTGCTGATTTAGCCACAAGAAAAGGGCTTTTTGGCAAATTATCGTTCTTGTGGGAGATGGGTTTTGTTTTACCAATTGGCCTAATGATGCAATCCAAGAATATTTTGGGCGTCAATATGCTCAAAATAGCAGAAGCGCATCCGCATGTGATTCAAAATAGTATGTCGGAAATGCTGCGCTTGTATCACAATGGTGAACTTCAGTTACCACAAATTACAACCTATCATTTTAGTCAGTTTACCGAAGCCCATGAAGCACTTGGCCAGGGGCAAACAACAGGAAAAGTAGTGGTGAGTTGGATTTAAGCTTTGGCCTTAAACAAGCCTTTCAAAAAATTGAATACCGGTTTGCGGAATAAAAATAGCAAGATGAGGTAGGGGATGAGCATCAGGTAAAGGATACCGCCATTGATGTTGCTCGCAAAGCTGTTTTCATCTAATCCGCTGCCTTGCTCGGCGAGCAGCTTACACTGAGAACATCCTTGAGCAAAAATTTGTTGGGTGCTCAAAAGCACTGTTATGGCAAGCAAAAGGATACTACGCTTCATGGCTATAATTTACGTTACAAAATTACGCAAGATAGAATCCAAATCAAAATCTTAATTTTGTGTTATGCGCAGTTTCTTTTTAATCTTTTTAAGTGGCTTTTTATTCGTTGCTTGCGGTAACCCAGATCAAGCAACTGGTAAGAAAAAAACCCTTGACCAACTCTTGGCGGCTCACCCAGATTCTTTGGAGCTGCTCATAGCAAAAGGCAACATCCTCATGGATTCCCTCGCGTTTGACAAAGCCCTCAATTTCGGGGCCAAAGCATTCAGACTCGATTCCAATAATACGGAAGCGCGCGTCTTGTATGCGGAGTGCCTCATCAACAAGCCAAACCGCAGCGCCGACGACATCTTTCGCGCCTTTACCATGTACCGCAACTTGGTTAAAAAAGCGCCTAAGAATGTACCCGCTTTGGTCGGCTTGGCCAATACTTTAGTTTTGCTCAATGACCACGATGCCGCTTTTAAGTACATTAATAAAGCGCTGCGCATAGACAAAACTTACCGAGATGCTTATATCCTCAAAGGCACCATCTATAAGTTAGAAAATAACGTGAAACTTGCCATTTCGTCTTATGAAACAGCGGTGCAGCAAGATCCCAATTATTACATGACCTACCTTCTGCTCGGTTCGTTGTACGAATATGAAAACAACCCCATTTGCATCGAGAAATACATGACTGCATATCAGCTCCAACCCAAAAACACGGAAGTGATTTACGCACTCGCTTATGCAAAAGAAAAATTTGGCCAACCAGCTGCTGCCCAGCGCTTATACCGCAAAATGACGAAAGTAGATTCCGCTTACGCAGACGGGTATTTTCACTTAGGCTATTTGGCGCAATTCACCTATAACCAGCCTGATAGCGCCATGTATTTTTACAAAAAAGCAGTGAAAGTCAATGCGCAGCACTTGCCATCTTATCACAATATGGGCTTACTCTACGAAGACCGCAATGACCTCACTAATGCGCTCTTTAGTTACGCCAAAGCGTTGAAAGTAGACTCCACGTATGAGCTTTCGAGAGACCGTGTTAACGTATTGCGCAAACGCATATGAAAAAGGCGCAATTAGTCAGTGAAGTTCTAGGCGATTTTCTTTTACCACTGCTTGGCTATGTTTGGTGGGGTTGGGATCTCTACTTCATTTTACTTTTCATCATTTTTGACCTCAGTATTCGCTTGTTTTTTGCCTTCTTTCGCAAAGAGAGCCGTACCCCTCAGCTGCTTTTGCGCCCCTCCTTATTTTACTTGAGTTTGATCATTATCAGTCATTTTTATATCGTCCTGACAGAACCAACTTGGCGCTTTACAACTGCCTTTTCTAATTTTTTCTGGTACGAAGATTTTTTTATTCCTCAGGGACTCATTTTAGTTCCTTTGCTCATATACACCGAACGCTCTAGACAGCGCATGGAGCTGCTCACAACAGGTACTTTTGATGCGGTGGCTCAGGTGAAGAAGTTGGGTTCTCGCTTGTTGGCTGCCACCATTATTTTGATGCTGATGTCGGTCTGTTTGGCATTTTTTGACTGGTCGGAGAACGTCGAAATTATTTTCTTTTTGAGCGCTTGGTTACTCTTGATCATTTCTGAAAATAAAGCCGCCTTTTTGAAGGACTAAATTCAGTATTTTTGTTGTTCAAGAATACTATGGCTAAAGAACAACAACTACACGATAAACGTCAGGCCTTACATCAAGGTGGAGGTGCTGAACGCATTGACAAACAACACCAACAAGGCAAGCTCAGCGCGCGCGAACGCATCTCCTTATTGCTAGACGAAAACAGCTTTCAAGAAATCGGGGCTTTTGTCGAGCACCGCTCCACCAATTTTGGACTAGACAAACAAAAGTTTCTCGGAGACGGTGTCATTACCGGCTATGGAAATATCCACGGACGCTTGGTTTATGTATATTCCCAAGATTTTACGGTGCTTGGTGGGTCTTTATCGGAGACACACGCCGCTAAAATTTGCCGCATTATGGATATGGCCATGAAAAATGGCGCGCCTATCATTGGCATGAATGACTCCGGTGGTGCGCGTATTCAAGAGGGCGTGGTTTCATTGAGTGGTTATGCCGATATTTTCTTCCGCAATACCCGCGCTTCGGGCACTGTGCCCCAGCTCTCTTTGATCATGGGTCCTTGTGCAGGAGGTGCCGTTTATTCGCCTGCGCTCACCGACTTTATTTTCATGGTCGAAGAAACTTCTTACATGTTTGTAACCGGCCCGAACGTCGTCAAGACCGTAACGCACGAAGAAGTAAGTTCTGAAGACCTCGGTGGTGCCAAAACACACGCTGAAAAATCGGGTGTCAATCATTTTACGGCCTCCAACGACGTAGAGTGCATTCGCAAAGCCAGAGACCTGATCACGTATCTGCCGCAAAATGCCAACGAGGAGTCGCCAATTACACCTGTTTTTAGCTTTCAAGCCTCTAAAAACAAGCAAATCGAGCAAATTTTACCCGAAAACTCCAATATTCCTTACGATATCAAACGCGTAATCGATTGTTTGGTGGACGACCACAGTTTTAGAGAAGTTCACGAAGATTTTGCCAAGAATATCGTCGTAGGTTTTGCCCGTTTGGAAGGCAGAACAGTAGGGATCATTGCCAATCAGCCGGCTTCAATGGCTGGTGTGCTCGATATCGACGCTTCCAGAAAAGGTGCGCGTTTTGTGCGTTTCTGCGACTCCTTCAATATTCCGCTTTTAGTCTTAGAAGACGTCCCTGGTTTTTTACCAGGCACAGATCAAGAATGGCGCGGAATCATTACACATGGAGCCAAATTGCTCTATGCTTTTGCCGAGGCAACAGTTCCAAAAATCACCGTTATTACCCGCAAGGCCTATGGTGGGGCCTATTGCGTCATGAACTCGCGCAGTTTAGGTGCCGACCTCAGCTTTGCTTGGCCAAGCGCAGAAATCGCCGTCATGGGTGCAAAAGGCGCAGCAGAAATCATCTTCAAAAGAGAGATTGCCTCAGCAGCAGATCCGGCCCAAAAATGGCTAGAGAAAGAAGCTGAATATGCCGATACATTTGCCAACCCATATCGCGCTGCAGAAAGAGGTATTATTGACGAGGTTTTATTGCCTTCAGAAACGAGAGCAGCACTGATCAGCGCCTACAAAATGCTTGAGAAAAAAGCCGAAGCATTACCACAGAAAAAACATGGTAATATTCCGCTTTAAAGCAGCCACTGTTAAATTCTTTTGAAAAGGCAACCTTTTGGTGGCCTTTTTCGTTATAATCAAGCTGTTAACTCTCCAAAAACCTGCATGAAAGATAACTATACTCCATTCTCCAACGCTCCCTTTAAATTTCTGTTGGTATTCGTGCTGTCTTTTGGCGCCATCTTTTACAGTTTTGGACAAATCGTTAGTCCGTTCAATATCCGCTACCAAACCCAGCAAAAAGGAGCAATTCGCTTCATTTCAAATGTATCTGTAACCTGTAACTCTTCTGCAAGTTGTACCAATGCGCAAGCTCAGATTCCGCCATCTGGTACAGGTCAAAATAACAGTTTCACGATGTCTTATGTAGACGTCGATGGCGACCCTACCACCTTCATGTCTTCATCTGACAGCTTAAACCTCCCCAATTGTTCCGAAATTACATGGGCCGGTCTCTACTGGGGTGGAAAAATCACGACCTCAACTACAAATTATGCCAACCGCAGCAATATCAAATTGAAGGTCAACAACGGTAGCTATCAACAGCTCACTGCAGATCAAACGCTCAACAATACCACAGGTGCGGTATCCTATTTTTGTTTTAAAAATATTACAAGCATTGTTCAGGCGGCTGGTATCAAAGGCCGATTTATGGTCGCCGATCAGATTCAACAAACCAACAGCACAAATTTATTTGGAGGTTGGTCTATTGTAGTCGTTTACAAAAACATCTCTGAACCCTATAAAAACTTAACGGTTTTTGATGGTTTGGCCAACGTGAGTCAGGGGTCTTCATCTAATACCGTTACAATTCCAATTTCAGGCTTTTTAACGCCGCTTTCAGGTGCTGTTTCCTTTGAATTAGGTGTAATTGCTTATGACGGTGACCGCGCTCAAACTGGCGACCAACTGCTTTTCAATGGTGTTGGCACCAACTACGTACAGGTTTCAGATGCGCTTCATACCGCAACGGATATGTTCAACAGTACAATTGCTTACAATGGCGTACTCACCCCGTTTCGGAATCCCAATTATAACAATACGCTCGGGTACGACGCCACCATTTATATCCCCAATAATGCAGCGCAAAATTACCTGAGTAATGGTGCTACTTCTGCCAATATCCGCGTGACCACCACCTCAGAAACCATTCTCTCCCGCGTTATTACCTCCGCTATTGACATTTACGAGCCGGACTTGCGCGCAACCGTATTTGTCAATGACCTCAACGGTGGGGCAGTAGCGCCTGGCGATATCCTAGAATATACAATATCAGGTAAAAACATAGGGTCCGACGTGGCCTTGAATTGTTTTATCACCGACACCCTAGACATTCGAATGGCTTATGTACCAAACTCATTGGTGGTTTTGAATGGCCCAAATGCAGGCGCCAAGACCGATGCGCCTGGTGAGGACCAAGCCGAGTACGATGCCGTGAACCGCTTTGTCAAGTACCGAGTAGGAACAGGAGCAACAGCAACGAGTGGGGGCAGTATGGTCAACTCTACAGTTGATAGCGTTTTGGTCAAGTTTCAAGTTCAGATTTCAAGCGATTGCCTCATCCTTAAATGCGATTCCACACTTGAAAACAAAGCTTATATTTTTGGAACAGGTTCTCTCTCTGGGAATACTGTCACCAATAATGGTACATCTGATGTTTACGATGCTTTTGGCTGCCCAACTTCAGCAAATAACGAGGTAACAATCTCAACCGCTTCGTGTCCGCCTGTAAATTTTACGTTCAATGATCCGTTGTGTCCAGGCGACACGCTTCAATTGAATACAACATATTCGCAGTGGGCAAATTATATTTGGTCTGGTCCTCAAGGGTTTACAGATACCATTCACAATCCTTTTGTCTCAAATATCAGCACGCTTAATTCGGGTGTTTATGAATTGGACATCACTTTCAATGGCTCGAGCTGTACTTTCAACAACATCACCAATAGTATTGTGGTGCATCCGGAACCTACTATTTCACTTGTTTCTCTGTCTAATGTTACTTGTTACAATGCCGCTAATGGAAGCATTGTTACGAGTGTAACCGGAGGAGCACCTTTCATTTATCAATGGACGAGCGGCCAAAACACCAATAGCATTTCCAACCTTTCTCCAGGTCTGTACTCTTTGGTTGTTACCGATAATTTTACTTGTCAGTCTGACACCAATTTTGCAATTACGCAACCAAACTTATTGACCGTAGCACTTCAAATTACCAGCGACTACAATGGCAAGAATATCTCTTGCTTTGGTGCTTCGGACGGCAGTATTTCAAGTACTGTTGCGGGCGGAACGGCTCCTTACACCTATTCTTGGAACAACGGTGCAACCACTACCAACCTATCGAATTTACCTATTGGCACATATACGTTAACCGTTACTGATGCAAACGGCTGTGTGGCTACCGCAAATATCACCCTTACCCAACCACTAGACATCACCCTGACCGCCAGCCCTACTGCAGTGCTGTGCTATGCCGGAACCAACGGCGCAGTCAATACGACTATAGCAGGAGGCACGCTTCCTTACACCATCCTTTGGTCTAATGGTCAGATTTCACAAAACTTAAGCAATCTACAAGCAGGCACCTATGAAATGATTGTGACAGATGCCAACAATTGTAAAGATTCAATTGAATCAATAGTAACCCAGCCGGCGCAGCCACTTTCTGTTACACACACGCAACAAGATGTATTATGTTATGGTGATGCCACAGGTTCGATAGATATTACAGTTGCGGGCGGAACCCCTGCTTACGCTTACAGTTGGTCAATTGGCGCTACTACTGCCGATCTTACAGGCTTGCCAATCGGAACTTATAACGTACAAATTACAGATGCAAACGGTTGTTCCATTACTTATGGCGCCACCATTCAACAACCCGTTGCACCACTTTCTATGTCCGGATTGGTTACACCAATTGCTTGTTTTGGAAATAATGTTGGCGCGGTCAATATCGCTGTTTCGGGCGGTACAACGCCATATACCTACAACTGGGATAACGGCGCTTTTGCAACGCAAAACATCAATACTTTACCGGCTGGTTCATATAGTGTTTTGGTAACAGATGACCACCTTTGTACCATTACGCAAACTTTTGTAGTCACGCAGCCTCAAGGCCCTCTTGTTTTATCTGAAACGCACGAAGACGCCGGTTGTGATGGCCCAGGATCTATTGACCTTACTACCAGTGGAGGTACGGCACCATACTCTTTTGTTTGGAGCAATCTTACTTTTAATGAAGACGTGAATCCGGCTCCAGCTGGTGCTTATACGGTTCAAGTAGAAGATGGAAATGGTTGTGCAGACTCACTTTCCTTGACGATTCTGAATTTAGCCATCCCAATTTTCACATCCATCACCGGGCAAAATATTCTTTGTTTAGGTGACTCTACAGGCTCCATTGATTTTACAGTAACCGGTGGTGTTGCTCCATTTACTTATTCATGGTCAAATGGCGCTACCACGGAAGACGTTTCCGGAATACCAGCAGGAACCTATACCGTAACAGTAACTGATGCCAATAGCTGTATTGAAATCGATAGCATAACGCTAACTGAGCCACTTACTTCCATGACTCTCAGTGAAACCCACACCAATGCCAACTGTTTGGATTCCATAGCGGGTTCAATTAACGCAAGTGTAGTGGGTGGTACTCCTGGCTATACTTACTCTTGGAACAACGGGGCCGTAACACAAGATATTGCGGGCATCCAAAACGGACTTTATGTTTTGACGGTTACAGATGCCAACGGCTGTCAGGAAGTGCTTCCAGTTCAGATTTTAGACCCTTCCAATACGGTTATGGTGGCCACCACCGTGCATCCTGTCAATTGTTTTGGTGGTGCCGATGGCTGGATAGACCTTACACCCTCTGGTGGTATGCCCGGTTATGTGTATGACTGGGGTACAGGAGCAATCGAACAAGACATCACAAATTTACCAGTAGGTCAGTACTTTGTCAATGTGGAGGATGTGCTTGGTTGTGGTATGTTTTTGAGCTTTAATGTCAGCCAACCTTCGGGCCCTCTTACAATAAATGGAACTGTATATAACGTCGTGTGTTTGGGCGACACCAATGGTATTGTAGACCTTACAATTACTGGCGGAACAGCTCCATTTAGTTACCAATGGAATAACGGTGCAAGCACCCAAGATATTTATGATTTAAGCGCGGGTACATATTCGGTTATTGTTACGGATAACAACGGTTGTACGGCTACTTATTCAGGAATTGTTACAGCTCCCGGAAGTGCCATGGCCGTTACGTTATATCCGACACCTGCCTTGTGTTTTGGCATGCCGACGGGTGGTGTTGATTTAACGGTAGCTGGTGGCGTACCAGGAT
>JACCDQ010541391.1_pt1 | contig 58293 bp, 42 predicted proteins | sample 7446031 | NCBI WGS metagenome assembly JACCDQ01 (sample SAMN15323442, study PRJNA562643) | freshwater metagenome | isolation source: river surface water | place: USA:Blue River Watershed | collected 2017-08-17
CGTTCTTGTTTATCTTGCTTATATTTAATATACTTTCCTTCAATTTTGAAGATTTTTGATTATATAAATTATAAAAAATAGTGGTATATGTATGTATATCCCACTATAATTATTATCCTTCATGCGGATAATCTCTGATGTATGCTTATGTGCATCCAATGCATTCTATTGAAGAATTCCATTATGAATGATTCGCTTAGCGTTTGTTTTAGGCATATCATTTCCCAGTCTAGTCTATGCGCATTTGCTCTAATAAATCTCTCACTCAGCGATTGATGGCATACAACGATATCCATATTTAATCTATCTGCGAATTCAATCATAACATCTTCATCCATTTTTGTCTTAAGTGCCAGAGAATTCCAATCAATGAAATTTGCAAATCGTCTTATGAATGAAATGGATAATTGTTGATGGGATGATATCATCTCCCAATCTACCTTTTTGGAAAATTCGCCGATGAAATCTTCTGAAAGGATTTGTCTTTCCGATACATTAATCCAGTCAACGAATTCGGCAAATTGTCTGATGAAATCTTCTGGCAGTCGATAGTTATACGATATATTTTCCCAATCTAGATTACGTAAATTAGCGATCGGCATTCCTCGAATAAAGTTAATTTCTATCGATGTTAAAGATTGCATTATGCCGTTCTATACAATTGATTATCGGTTTTCAATTTTATTGATAAAAAATATATAAGCATATTAACGAATGTATGACATAATGCTATAGCATACTACCGATCCATATGTTTTAGCCAATGTATTCATACAACCATCGATATATTCTTCCAATGCTTCTACCTCACTTATTAATTCTGTCCATTCCTTTAATGTTTTTGTTTCAGCAGATTGATAATATGGCCACACAATATCAGTGAGCGCATCTCTATATGCTGTAACGATATGTAATAACTCAGCTCTCTTTGAGTCAGCCTTATCGCGACGCTGGATTTCCTTTTTGAATGTATTCTCATCGATTTCCCCCATCAATAACTTCACTCTCAGATTTTGATTAGTGTTATGTCCATATCTATCTCTACTAAGATTATCTATCGTAACTTCTTGATGATGCACTCCCCATCTGATGGCTTCGTATAAATATTCAGCCATCTTCTCGCATTTAGGATATGAATGTAAATCTCCTAAATCTACAATTGCATGATGGCATGTAACAGCTACGTTTTCGATGTCAAGTTCTCGTCCACATTGAATATCACGAGCCTCTCTGGCTCTGCCTCTTTGAGTCAATAACCATTGCGCGTGATGTGGATTATGGATTGCTCCATTATTTAATTTTAATGTTCTCCAATCGAATGATGCATGACATTGCGTGCAAAACATTTGATTGCATCCTTCAATTCTATGAATTGGAACTCTGCACGACGGGCATGGTTTGGATGAATGCTGAATCATAGATAATGTCGCCAATACATTAGGATCACATATATGATCATTTTCCTCTGTAATAATCATCTCACACTCACAACAAGTTAATGTATTGCACATAATACATTTATAATGTCCTTCCTTTGTTTTATTTTCAATAGAAAGCATTCCGTTGCATCCATCTTTCGGGCATACCATGGTATATACATTGGAATGCGTTGTATAATTATCATTTAGATTATTTATCTCAGTTCTGATCTTATCTCTATCATCGCTAAGTAAATCGTGCATGTTTTCCAATTCCAATTGCAATATGGTAAATTTATCTATCGCGCTTCGAATCGGCATCACTTCCATGGAATTTCTAAATTCATATATTTCTTTCTCCTTCTCTTCATATTTCTTTGCATATATATCATCCAATTTTTCGATGTCCTTCTCGAGTGCTCTTATTTTTAATCTGCGTTCCACTATATCTTGTGTTGCTGGGAAATACCCTTTTTCTATTTCAAATAATAATTGCTCTCTAATATCTCTGAATGTAGTTGCCATAAATGTTTTACCCAATGCCTCCATTAATCCAGATCTTCCGAATTCATTTCCACAACTCATGCATCTAAATATATGAGACGATCCTTCTTCAGTAATGTATCGTTTGAAACATGTTTTGCAACATTCAAATTCGCACTTTGTGCATTGAATCTTAGCGCGTGTAGAGTAGTTATAACTCTCCACACAAATATTGCACGTATTCATGATTATGTATCTGATATATTAATTATGATTGTATCAATTTTGTAGTATGCTCTCATAAAAAAATAACAAACAGATTAGCTGAACCACTTATATCCACAGAATGTGCATTGAATAGCAAGCGTGCTAGGCTCATCCAATGAACGCATTTGAATACTCTTTATCGTTGTCTGATTGCGATGACACTTATGGCATTTGTATAAAGTGGATGTCTTCAGTGTGATGTGCTGATTGAGTCGAATGTTTAATTGTTCAAGCAATTTCTCATTCTTGGCTGGACATAAATCTTTATTATCAAGTCTCGATACCAGAGTAGGATCGATGTTTCCTGATAGTAATGATGTGGCAAGATAATCATCGCCTACCTCTGATTCGATGTCAAGATTTTTTGTGATACGCATAACCTTTGTTCTGTATAGACATTCGAATTGAGGACAATCAAATTCTTGATGCAATAATTCTTGCTCAGCTGTATCCATAGCATCTTCATAACAGGATTTTTCAATTGCAATAATCATGTTTTCGTAATTATTGATGTCATCTTCCTCTGTAATATACTTTTCCAGTAGTGTTGCGATAAGAATTAAGTTGCCTCTGCGCAATTTATTATATGACTTATCTTGATACACGGATACCGGAAGAACAAACTTATTCTTATATACAGATATCGGAAGTGTGGTAGAAGACATGATTGCTATACTAATATTATTTGTAATCAATTTTGATGTATTCTTTAACTGTCAAAATATAAATACTATAATGAAATCTCTTTTAATACTCTCAACTCTTTTTACCACAACATATGGTAATGGATGGATGACTAAACCGGCTGCCATATACTTTGACAATTCCGGTAAATCAAACTATATAATGCGAGTGGATGCTAAATCTTTATTTCCTGGATATATATGGGATCATTCCCCAGATGATAATGACTTAGAATACCAGCGTCTCGTAAAAAATAATGGAATAGTCCAACCACTAAAGACATTCTTCGATCAAAGAATAAATGGATGTCCAATGAACGATCTTTCGGTTGTAGTTGGAACCATGAATTATACTACAATGGAATTTTTAAATGATCAGGCGCATGAAGGATTGGTTAGAACCCATTCTGGTCCATGTGAAGTATGGTTGGATGATATATTAGTATTCTCTGATAAAAATTGCGCAGCAGACTATACATCATACCCAGCTCAACTACCGATAGATTATTCGAAATGTTCGAAGGATACGTGCTTGCTATCCTTCTATTGGTGTGCAATGCATGAACCATTCTGGCAATTGTTTAAACATTGCGTCACTATTAGTAATAAATATGTATCACAAGTCAATACATTTAATACCGATGGATATATTGCCCCGACTAGTTCTCCGCAGTTTATCCCACCAACTATTTCTCCTACCACTTCTACAATTCCGGCAACTGCTGCTCCAATTCAACGTTGTAGTATACGAACCAGCACAGTAAGCACCACATCTCCCCCAATTAGTTCTGGTATAAATGCAATTTCCAATAATTATATAGTTGATGGAGGACTTTTGCCTAATACTCGTGGAGTGGATGTTGGTAATAATAAAATAACATTAAACATGCAATATAGTCCTCGAGTTTATATGCTCAATGGAGATAATAAATATCAAATGTTCAATCTAGTCGGCAAGAGAATGGAGTTCGATGTAGATATATCCGCAATACCATGCGATTACAATCTTGCTATATACTTCTCTGAAATGAAATCGGATGCTACTTCCGGTAATGGATATTGCGATGCGCAGGGTCAGGGATATTCATGTTCTGAGATGGATATCTTCGAAGGTAATGTAGATGCTATGCATCTTACATCACATCCATGTGATTATAGTGGATGTGATAGAGGCGGAGTAGTTGCGGGTACATCATTATCTGGAGCGGGCATCATTCATGTGGATACAAAATTCTATGCATCTTCTGGAATATTAACATCCATAGAACAGACGTTATCTTGGAATGGATTAAGTAAAACACTATATATACCAGAAACCAATGCATATGGAGGATTGAAAAAAATGGGAGAATCGTTTAATAATGGAATGGTATTAGTCATGAGCATATGGACTGCCGGAAATGGAGGAATGTCGTGGTTGAATGGTCATTGCAACTCATATACCACAGATTGGAGTAATATACATGGATCTTTTGCAAATTTGGCTATTCGCGATTTATAAATTGACGATAAAATTGATGATTTTATTACTAATAATATAGTAGAAGTTAACAAATATGAACTTTGGAATCTTTATTGAAGAAATCAATACGCTGGTTCTTAGCCCGCAATGGCAGAATCATGAGCGAACGATGATTGATTTTAAATCAGTTGGACATAATTTTGGATTGAAAACGATTGAAGGAACTATGATTATTGGAGCTACTGTGAAGTTTGTGATCAATAGTGATGGCAAATCAATCAGCTTTGGTAGTAAGTGGAAATCTACATCTGTTGACATGGATCATGTATTTGTATGGAAGAATGATATGCTGACCAATGTATTGGATAAGGATCAATTAATTGGATTTATGGGTCGAGATAAGTTCGTACCAGCATTCTAAATACAATTACATTTTTTTATGACTGGATATATATATCAACATGGAAGAAGATGATAAGAATAAAATCGTATTATGCCAAAAGAAACTTAGTAGACGTAAGTGGATTATAGTTATATTGGTTCTTCTTATAATATTTCTTATAGGTTATATTATCTGGAAAGGCGTAAGCATGCTAAAGCTAAGTAGAAATGTTGGATATCTCGCATTAAATGGATATTGGCACATAGCTGGCGAAAGATATTTATTGATAAATGGACCTATGATTCAGATAATTGATATAACCAAGGATAAGATTGTGGAGTTATTCAAAATATCCAATGCTGACATAAAAATAACCAAAACGGATGCAACTTATCATAGATTTAAAATATCCAATTATACCGCAGACATTAATACGTTAGAGTTGAGTGGTCCGATAGATATAAATATCACTCCATCTCTGGGTTTAATGCAATTTGTTAATGCGAAATCAAATGTATCAGAAAAATTAGTAAAGGATAATGAGATGTCATTGGTCATTATGCTTCAATAATATATCGCATAATATATACCATGAATGCACTTCCGCTAATAATAATTATTCTATGGGCAACATTAGCACTTTTAGTTTATTTCTTTACAGTGCACGGAGATGCTGGCTCGTTTAACCCAGATAATATAGTATTATCGATCGTTTCATTATTATTAATATCAACCACAACAACTATTTATGGGTTGGTAATATTATTCATGCCAAAAAAATATCAACCATCTATATGCGAAACTGTTGTTTCTAATCGAGCGACAGCTTAATTATATTATTTATAGATGCTTCCATCTTCTCTGTAAGTTTTTTCTGGTGCTCTATCATAACTCGCATCGCCAAGACTTGCTCATGTATTTCTAGTAGCGACGATCTCTTTTTTTCTAATTCTTCGTTGTCAACCGTATTCGAAATATTATTACATGCAATAAGCATTGCTAATACTGGATATAATATCGATAAATCAATATTGGTCAAGTATATCGATGGCTTTCCATTATCGATTCTAAAATCGATCGGTGTCTTTATACCACATTCTTTGGCAAATCCACATGACTGCATTTGTAGCATTATTCCGCAATTATACTCTGTATGATTCAGAGACATTCTATACTTTTCCACTTCCCGCATTGGGACTGGTTTGGAATAGCATTTTACTTCTATGCATACAAGCTTGTCTTGATGTTTCACTGATATGTCTCCATGGTTTAATAAATTTGAAGTATCGTTCACTTCGAAATCAATATTGTTCTGACTTATATTCAACAGATGTTGCATAACCTTTTGCTCTGCGGCATCTCCAATTTCCACATTTGTTTTTATAGGCGGTGCCGGCACGAATGTTTGCTGTAGTGCAATATTTATTTTCGTTAACAAATCCTCATCAATCTCCGATCTTCCCTTAAGGATTGATATGTTTTCGAATACTCCCCATTTGGATACGCATAACTTCAATCCGACCTTATAATTTTTAGTAATCGACATTTTGGGTATTCAAGATATATTTATTTATATTCATTGTCAATTTTAATATCTATCAAACTTATCATATGTAAGGTATTTGGCGTAAGTAAATAAAGAGGATTGTAGCAATTCTTGGGATCTTCGTTATCTATATTCCAATCCGCCCAATACATTGGAGCATATTTATACATAAATACTTTGGACAACTTGATTATACCAGCGAACATAGTATGTATATGAAAGCAAAAAAAATAAATTGATTATCTAAATACTGGCAGTGCCAGGCAGACAATGAAATGGTAATGACGTTCCCCATTGTAGACAATGTCTAAGATTTCTGCAATGAAACAAGATCGCAGATTCCTTTTTATAGTTTCCATCCTTGAATATATACTGAAATGTTTTCAGTGATGGTTTTACATAATCGAATAGCATATGTCGATTCTCCTTAACAAACTCTTCGTAGGTAACCCATCTATATGATGTATGCGAATCATCACATTCGCTCAATGAATAACAATTACAGCAGATGAACCCATCTTGATTAATTCCAACAAATCTATATCCCTTATCAATGCAGGGTAGAACATCTTCGGAAAATCTTAGTTTATACTGGGATTGAGACATCATTGCTATATAATTGATTATTTTTTTTCAATTTTATGCTCAGTTTTACTAAGAATCCAGTCTTTGATATCATCATCCAGAACCTCCTCGTATTGATCATCTTTGTTAAGAATAAACACGCGATCATCGGATACAAAATATTGGTGTCCTGATATTGTTATTTCCTTGACATTAACTGGTTTATCATGAGTCTTACATGGAGATGGATAACTCATATCCTTATTTATATCGGGTAAATATAAAGGCGCCCCATGTAGCGATTCGCAATGATGACATTTAAGATTATCTGCATTGTTAAATTGGTCGCAATCTACAGCCACACTTGCCATTAATCGCACCATTTGCTGATTGATCTCATACTTTCTTTCCATTTCTTTGAATAGATACATATCAGTAGTGATCTCAGTTGCCTTTATATCTTTTGGTGGTAATGCAATGTATATATACACCTTTACATTGCGATCTTTCTCGGGCAAGGCACTATGTGATTTGAATCGAATGGCTCTGAACATAACTTGCATTACGCGTTCCCAATTCCAATATGGTTCCATGATATGCACAACTCTAGTTCCGATAGTAGACAATCCTTCACTGCCACTGGCTGATATCAAAAGTATAGTTAATGGACTATCGGGTTTATTATATTCTTCTAGAGTTGCAGTTCTATCTTCCGGACTAACATCTCCTGTGTAAATTCCGAAATAACCGTTTATTCCATCTTCCATGGATTTACCGACTAAATATCTTTTATAGCCCAACTGCTCAAGATATTTTTCCATTATGGCAATTCCACTTTGGATAAAGTTGGAGTAAATGATTGTCTTCTGTCCGATCTTCAATTTTTTTCCTATGATTTCTATCTTCGGAGAGTATTCGTTAATATGTTCATATATATCGATATTTTCATCATCTGGCATATATACATTACTTATTTGTCTCGATCGTACTCTATAGGATGTGCTTGTTTTGAAAACATTCGTTCCCTTTAACTCGCCTCCCATATAATTGGCATCGCGGATTTCTCCTCCAGTAATTGTATATCCATTACATATGATTCCTCCTTCTTTCTTATCTGGACATAGAACGATTCTTTCCTTCTTTTCGATACCATGTCCAACAATCGCCTTACGAGTTTCCAATCGTTCTTTATCTCGGGCATTTTCATATGCACTATACTGAGGATGACTCATTTGCACGGGCACTACCTGAATACTATAGTCTGGATAATTCTCTTGCTTAACAGTAGTTTTAAGCATTTCGTAGAAACTTGGAACCTTACGTTCATATAAATCTCCCTTATAGGATATCAATCCAGATATTCTATTCATTAGTTTATCTGTATTCTTTAATTTCATACTCTGCTTATTCACGAAGAATCTCATGAAATCATTAGCATCTTCTGGAAGAATGGTTGTTAATTCGTTATCCTCAGTCTTGATATATCCCTTGCATATGTTCATCGCAATCGCCGCCTCATAAACATTATTTACTATTGGACTAGCAGTCATCATGATTATTCTACAATGCCGTGCACTCATTAACATATTGTATAAAGCAGTGGCGTTCTTGGATCCATTACTCATTCCACCAAGCATATTATGCGCCTCATCAATAATTATTAATTTGTTATCGAGATGTAGTGATTTCACTTCTACCCCTGTAATATCATCCACGGATGTTTCTAACTTATCTGCCATATTACCAGCATTTGATGATATAAATCGATATCTCCTTTTATCTATGCTATTAGAATACATATTGAATGCATGGCGCATATTATCGTGTAAAGATTTAGGTGCTATAACAAGCACTTCTTTATACTTTCGTAAATGTTCTGCAATTGCAATAGCAGTAAGAGTCTTACCAGAACCAGCGCCATGGATGATAAATAATCCACGATTCGGAGATGCAAGAAACTTATCAAGAGTAAATTGCTGATGCGGTTGTAATTTGATCGGCATTGTTCTATATTAAATGTTTTAGATCTCAACAAAACAAACGTAAATAACATCATGCGATAGAACGAATAGTTTTATAACTCGATACAACATCGACGACAAGTGCTATAGAACATCCAATTATTAATACCCATTCGTAAATAGACTGGTGTGCAAATTGTGCATATAACTTGACCAATGCAAAATATATAAGTAGTAATATGAATAATATGACACCGAGAATATCACCATTAGTTTTCTTTATAAGGGATATTGTTGTCATGATTGCTTAATCTTATATAATTAGCAATATCCAATATAAAAAAATATATCTACTATAAAGTAGATAATACTCCATCGATAATATCGGCATCTGATATGGAGGATTCTATATATGGTAATAATCCATATATAAATTGCGCTGGAGTAATATTTCTTTTACTCAATTTATTTAAATGAGATTGTTTAATATCCCTTTTAATAATATTTTTATATATTATGGTATATTGATATTCATCGCAATACGAAAGATTAATTGATACATCCATGCGACCAGCTCTAGTCAATGCAGAATCTAATTTATCATAATAGTTGGTTGTCATGATAACAATAGATTCATCTCTTGTCATTGTTCCATCCAGAATATTAAGCAAATTGGATAATGTTAGATTAGATTTTTTTGATTTACCATCTCTGGACAGAACTACTTCAGACATACAATCTATATCTTCCAATACTACTATTCCATTGGATTTTGTATTTTTATTAATATCACTAAATATTTTGTTTAGATCATCATCTGAATTAATCTTGGACAAATCTAAATAGAATAGATCCTTTTGAAGATATGAACCGATTGCCTTGATGGCTGATGTTTTTCCAGTACCTGGTGGACCATAGAATAAGCAATTAAATTTGAATGGGATTCCAAGATTCTCGTATATCACTCTTTTATTATCAAATGATGATAATATTGATTTTAATCTAAATTCATCCGCTTCTTTAAGATATAACGTTTTAAATGGTTTATATAAAGTATTCAGTTTTTTATAGGATATAATTATATCCCTTGGTTGTTTAACTGGGGTTTCATCCATTGTAATTATTTCTTCTGAACCATCTGTATTTTTCTTCTTGATAGTTTTAGTTTTAACTACACTTGAATCTTTTTTCATATCACTAATAACTACATTAAATACATCTATATCATTTTTATCTTCCACAAAATTTATGGTATTGATATGTTGTATGAATTTCTCAATAACAAGCATAGCATTTTCTGCTTTTAATGGTTTCATATCAGAATCATATACAACTGTTCTCAATAAATCATCTGCACAATTTAATTTAAAATATTCATTCAAATGATCATCTTTAGATTTAATGTATAGATTTTTCTTATTGATTGAATCCAACCAATTATATATTTTAATTTTGATATCATTATTCTTAAATATATTTTTATATAATTTATTAATAGCAGTTAGTCGACTATCATAATATATTGGTTCGGAATCAGTTTTAACAAAGAATAGTATGTAATTTTTTGAAAATGTATGATTGGGAGAATAATCAATTATTAATCTTACAAGCAGTGCTATCAATATTATTAATTCTGGATAGTCCCTATCTAGATATGTTAAGTTAAATAATGTGTATAATTTCAAAATATACATATCATCCCTTGCAATTGTATCATTCTTTACAACAATACCTTTATATTTTTGCAAAGTATCATTATCCTTAAATAGTTTTTTCAATAATTCAGAATATCCATCCATGTTGTTTGTTTTTTTATATTCAATAATATTCAATGAGTTAGTATTATTATTAACTACTGCTGAAATTTTATTATAAATTTCTGTAGCTTCGTCATAACTTATTGGTAACATTTGTAGTAAATTATATGCAAATCTTCCATCGGTAATTATGTTTTTTTCATTATATTTTTGAACATTAAATATACTACCATTGGATGTAATATCATACAAACAATCAATAGATTGAACTATTTGTATTGTATATTCATTAAACTTAAGGGATATATCCTTTAATTGTACTCTACGTGTAAATGTATCATTTGAAATTTCTTTAGTATTATTCATGATTTCCACGAACTCACATCTTTCCGATTTACTAGTTAAAATATACTCGCATAATAAATTATAACATGTAGTTAATGTAATTTTGCATTCATATATATTTTTATATGTGTAGATATCAGTTTCAATTACTAATTCATTATTATTAGAACGTAATTTATTTGATATATATTCCTTGATTTTATGTAAACTGCACAATAAATGAGAAGCTGACACTTTTATAATTTTTCCAATAGCCGAATTTATGTTAGATCGTATAACATCTAATCCAAGTAATGCAATCAATATAATTATATTTTTTGCGCTTAGCTTCTTTGAATTTATGATATTTTTGGTATATTTTATAATTTCAGCATCTATCGTTTTCCCAAAATATGATTTAACAATCCCATTATTCGAACTACTAGCAATGATACTCATAGTTCTATTATGGAGCACGGTCTATACTTTTAATATATCGCTCGTCAATTTTATACTCAAATTGTGATATCTCCAATTCAAAAAAATAGATCTACTATGCAATTATTCAACTCCATAGAATTTCTTAACCAGTGGACTACACATGATTGCTCTTTCGGATAGACTCTTCACGATTAATCCTTTCATATCTCTAGCTCGAGATATGGCTACATATAATTGCCCAGATACAAATATTCTTGAACAATCTACTTCAAGCAATGGTATCGTTGCGCCTTGTGCTTTATGAATTGATATTGCATATGCAATGCGTAATGGCATGTACTTGAATAGATCAGGTGCTGAATATACATCCTTAGTATTTGGATCCTTAAATCCAATATATGGAATGTCAGTAGTCATACCATCTGGCAATTTTATTCTTACGAATTCAGTATCCATCATCGTCACGACACCTATAGTCCCATTAACGATTATGCTTGATATATTGAATGTTACCATTACTTGAGCACCGATTGCCAATTCCACAAATTCTGGAATAACATATGTCTTACATCGCTGTTTTGTAATTGTCTTTGAAACATTGGATCTTACTGCGTATGTTACAGTTTTTTCATTTGTGCTATCGCATAATACTTGTAATTGACGTTCGTTAATATCATCGACTTCTTTGTTTGTCGATCGAAGCATCGTTGGCTTGAGTCCTCCCGAAAATTCTTCATCGATGCTTGTGCAGTTTCTCAGAATTTTTATATCTGTTGTTGTTGTATTTCCAAATCTTAGATTATCCAGTATTCGTTTGAATATAGGATCAGTTTGTCTAAAACATTTAGTCAAACGAACTTGTAGCGTTTCTGCTGATTTATATGCATTGGATTGAAATGCAAATGTATCATTGATTGGTGGCATTTGAGCAAAGTCTCCCACAAATATCATTTGTACTCCACCGAATGGCTTTTCGCAATGCTTAATCATTTTTAGATAATCGGATATTTTATCCAGAAGCTTTCCTCCTATCATACTTATTTCATCGACAACAATACATTGAACTGCCATTAGCATATCATGCGTTGGTGCTAAATATTTAGCAGATAATAATCGGTCATACCAAAACGCAGGATCTCCTCTAGCAAGTCCGATACCAAGTAATGAATGAATTGTTCTTGCCTTAATGAGTGATGCTGCACGTCCCGTGCTTGCGCATATTTGCGCAACTGGCAGTTGCTGTAAATACTCTCCATTATTTTTATGATATGTCTGATCGAAGAAGTCAGCACCATCTTGCTTAACACATTTCTTAAATAACTTCATCGTTGTCTCCAAACATTGACTCTTTCCATAACCAGCTGGCGCAAGTAGAGCAATACTCTTTCTATCGATAATAGCACTCTTCATAAATTCGATTTGTTCATCAGAGAAATCTACGCCTGCACTATTTACTATTTCATCGAATGATTCATTTCCGGTATTAACTCGTTTATGATTATTATCTTCGGTATCACTATCTTCAGAATATTCATCTGATGAATCATTAGCCTTGGGTTGCTTAGTAGAATTATCGAATTGTTTAAATTCCACATCCTCTCCACATGTTCTCCGCATTGATTGTATCATCATTTTTTTTAATTCGTCAGTAGAAACATCGAGTTTATTCGCAATCTCAGATATACTATCTGCATTATTGATAAGATCTACAATTGATTGAAGCTTAACCATGCTGAATGTCTGGTATATTTATTCTATATGGCTCGTCAATTTTATGACCAAAAAAATTACAACAGCGAATCTATAGATTCATTAGATTCGAGAGCATTTCTTATATCATTTATATACATTTCGTATATACGACTGCTACATACAGGTCGTGGATCGTATGATTGAATATTCTCTATATTTGCTATAGAGTTATTATCATGAACGATACCAATGAACTGCATCTCTATTATATTTAATTTTTTCTCGATAGACTTAAGAATACCAATATGCTTGCTATCGTCAATCATATTCATTGTTTCACACACAATATCGACGTATGATTGGTGATCCATGGCTATATTTTATATATAAATGGTTTCAATTTTACGCTCAATTATTACTAGAGTATGTTGGTTATCTAACTACGATTTAATATATTTAAGTTGTGCATTCATAAAAAAATATAAATGCATACACATTTACTTCTTAGTCTTAGTAATTCTCTTAGTCTTGACACTCTTTAATGTCTTTGTGGATTTCTTAACTGTCTTCTGATTGTTTAACATATCCATAACTTCATCGATATCGGTGATCCACATTTGCGATGGAGTAATCTTCTCGAGTTCTTCGATTTCCTTACGCTTGGCTTCCACCAAATCTTTCATCTTCTGCGCATTCTCATTAGTGAATGATCTATAGTTCATGTTAATAAGATATTCATATAATGCGAACTCTGATCCAGTTGCTCTTGGATCGGCATCATAATTTTTTTCGAGTTCCTTCAACAATGAACTATCTGTCATAGTTTTCAGATTAATCTTTCCTTGCTTAACTGCAACAATGAATTTTGCCTTGTTGGATAAGATCAGCATCTCATACTTTAGTTGTTCGATCATTGCCTCCTTGCGCTTAACATATAAGTCAAGTCTGATCTCATAGTAGTAGTTGATGATGTCCATCACAGTTTCAAAGTATTTTAGTTTTCCATCGATATCAAACATATACATATTGGTCTCACTAAGTTTTGAACTTAGCTTGAACATCTTTACAAGACTATCTCTCTCCATGTTTTTATATGTATCGTACAGCGATCTCTTGAAAATCAATTTAATGTCAATCGTTACATCATCGTGATCATAGATGATATCCTGCAATGGAGTTTCTTTATTCGACAATAGATTCTCGCAGAATGCTTTATAGTCATCTGTCCATAAACCAATTGGCAATTCTGTGATTCTCATCATTCGCTTATCATCTATGAATTCCCATACTGCATATGTAATATATTTACGAGGAGCAACGCATTCAATGATTCCTGAGAAATCTTTAAACCATGGAATCAAGGATTTTGGTTTCTTACCCAATAACATGGATTTGATAACAGAACCAATATCTTGTGGTTTATACTTTAACACTGATGTGCTGAATCCTGTTCCAATTCCTAAACATCCATTGATCAATATCATAGGTAAGATCGGAGCATAATATGATGGCTCAACGGTCATTCCATCATCCACTTTATTTGTAAGTAAACAATTATCCGTGATGTTAAATAACTTTAATGCGATTGGATTTAATTGCGTAAAGATATATCTCGGAGATGCTGCATCTTTACCGCCAGATAATCTTGATCCAAATCCTCCATGTGGTTCAAGTAAATTAATATTATTAGATCCAACGAATGTCTGCGCCATATTTACGATTGCGCCAAACAATGATTGTTCTCCATGGTGATAGTTTGTTTGCTCTGATACTTTTGCACCGAACTGCGCAACCTTCATTTCTGTTTTGATGATATACTTCATTGCAATATACATGATTTTACGTTGAGATGTTTTGAGTCCATCCATAACATTTGGAATAGATCTTTCGCAATCATATGTGCTGAAATGGATTAAATCATGATTAATGAAATCGCTAACATCGCATTCGCGCTTTGATCTATCGATACAACTCGTTGGATCGTATCTATTCAATAACCAATCTTTTCGATCATCTGCTCGTTTACTACTGAATGCAAGTGATATGTTTTCGTCGCACTGAGTATCTCTTTGGAATGAAATCAGTTTATTATCAATATCTGATAATGCTTCGCATGCTTCATCTCTAGTAGAAGTTCCTAATCCTTTAAAATATTTAGTCTTATACGAGCCTTCTGTAGATTTAACCCATTCTTCGTAATCGTTTAATGTGTAGAATGGAATAATACTTTTTCCTTTGGTTACCTTTACAATAGGCGTTGCGCAACAACTAACGAATCCGTTGTTTATAAGTGCCGGCCAGAAATTATGGAAGTAATTAATAATTAGTCCACTAATATGGGACCCATCAGCGTCGGCATCAGTTAATGAGATAACTCCTCCATATCTTAATTCCTTTAGATCTTTCTCATCTTCGTAAGTAACTCCATGCTTCAATCCGATAATCTTCATGATATTCTTTAATTCATTGTTAGCAGCAACCTTGCTTAGCGCAGCATCACGCACGTTGAGTAATTTTCCTCGCAGTGGAAAGATTCCAAATCTATCACGACCAAGAACCTTCAACGCGGACATAGCAAACGTCTTAGCAGAAAGTCCTTCGGTAAGAATTAACTTCGTTTCGCGATTTCTCTTACGAGCAGCCCAATTGGCATCTTCTAATTCGGCGATATCGCATATGCGCACCGTCTTAGCTCCATTGTTCTTCTCTAAGTCTTTCATTTGTTTATTATCAGACACAGCAGTCATTGCAGTAAGAATGCTCGACTTTATGATTTTCTTTCTAAACTGTTCGCTCATCACAAATTCACTTCCCCATTTATTTTTAGGAGTTGTAAGACATTCCTTTGATTGACTACTGAATCCAGGATTCTCAATAGTAGCTTTCACAAATACAAACATCTTATTCTTAACATCTGATGGCTTTACCACAATCTTCTTTGATGCTAACTTCGTAATAATTTCTTTGGATATCTGATTGGCTACATTATCTACATGAGTTCCACCCATGTTGGTATGAATGCCATTAACAAATGCGGCATGCTGGAATCCATTATTTGATAAAACAACTCCGACTACCCATCTATCCATGATATCGATGATTGGCTTTTCCTTTTCTGGCAATTCATACAACTTGATATAGTCTTCTGGTTTTTTTATCGTGATCTCCTCATTATTGAAATATGTTTTCACCTTAGCTGTTGTGGAGAATCCAATATCGATTAATCTTTTCTTGATAATACTAATGAAATCATCTGACAATGATTCCATACTAAATCTTGATAGGTCTGGCTCGAATGAAACCAATGTATATGATTTCTTACGACAACTTTTTATTTCTGGGTCATGTTTTGTTTTCATGTTATTCTCCCACATTTGAGTGTAAATTTTCTTCGTAGCCGAATCAACGGTTTGAACCACGAATCTTGTTGAGAATAAATTCGCAAGAGATGCTCCATATCCATTTTGACCTCCAGTAGTTCTTTTCTTGCTATCATCGAAATTACTACCACTACGTAGCATACCAAATAACATTTCCGGAATATATATCCCAAGTTCTTTTTTAATGACGATAGGAATACCAGAACCATTATTATACACAGCAATAGATCCAGAGTCCTTATCAATATTTACTCTGATTTCAGTGCATGTAGAATCTCTTACTGTATGATCATATGCGTTAAGTAGAATTTCCTCGAATATGCGAACAAGTCCTGCACTGTAATTCATGGATCTCTTAACAATTTTTTTTGATTCATCATCGAATACAAACATATCAGTATCCACTGGTTGTGGTTCACCAATATACGTGCTTGGGCGTCTAAGCACATGCTCAGTATCGCTCAATGCTTCGTATTTATCGGCAGCTGACATTTTATGTTGGTAGTCAATGGTTATACTATTTATCAATTTCTTCAATTTTGATGCATTTCAATGACAAAAAAATTACATCCTTTCGTCGATGTGTGTATTGATCATCAATACTTGGATATTAAGCAGATTGTGCAGAATCAGCTCATTGTCCAAGATTGTCATGAGATAAGCGATCGTTTTGAGATATCGATCTACAGTCTTCATGCGATGTTCAAATTTATCATGTCTGCTATATTCCAATTCTCGCTTTCCGTAAAGCGCGAGTAGAATATCTGGCACCATGATTTCTTCAATCCTCGAGCGCACATCCATTACCAAATTGTTGGTATCAATCAATACATTCATCATTGATATGAGTTTCTGGTAATGTTTCTTCTCGCATGCGTTTATGTCATGTTTCTTCATGATCAGAGTTTCTTTATCCTGCTCAGTCCAACGAAGTTCATTGTTGATGTTCTCAATTGCCCATTTCAGCTGACGACCTTCGATGATCAGAGTTCTGACTGATTGGTATTGTTCCATAATCATTCTTCCGATGGATCTTCTGTGGCTTAAGTTTTGATTGCTTATCTTGACTCCCCTCGTTTTTCTGTCGAATCCTCGATCATTCGAGTCTCGATGAGCCACATATTTGCCGTTCATTCTCTTGATGGCGATCTTCATGGTTATTGTGTGTTTGATACTTATATATCGAATGCCATCTATTTTATGCTCAATTTATTTTCCCAGATTATCTAGCATTGAGTTAGTTTATTGATCAATTCTTCCAGTTTAGCAATTCGATCCTCCAATTCACCAATCTTGGTATTCTTATCCTCTATCTGTTTAAACACTTCACGTTGATTAAGTGCAAGTAGAGGAATGATCTTGCCAGGACTAAACACGAACTTGGCATCCTTGGGACTAATAAATCCATCGTCGTCGATACATTCATCCATGCCAGGACTAGGAGTAATCGTTACAAGATCTGTAAATCCTTTCTTATAAACATCCTGTGCGATATAACCATAGTCTGTGATGTTATCTCCACTACGCCAGTTGAATCGTACTGGAGTTGTAGTCATTACAAACTCCTTACTTAATTCTGAAGTAATCTCTTCTATGTTTTCCTTGAGTCGATGATCAGAAGTAATTTCTATTTCACCCGTGCATAGAATACGCCCATCCGTCCGCATAGAATAATTTGCAGATGCTGCCGTATCTGCAGGGACAAGACCATGTGCATTATTAGAATTAGAGTATGCAAATGCTCCAGTGTATTGATAACTAACATACCCAATCTCCATTGGCAATGCATCATTAGCAGGAGTTCCAGTGCGAATGCTGGTCATACTAAGTTTATTGATTCCACTAATATTACTACTACTATCTAGAACCAGTGCTTTTGATGCAGTGGCAGTTCCGGCGGTAACATCCACATAGTTTAATTCTGCTGCAGTTGATGTAACTAATGTTCCATTCAACTTTAGTCCAGTAGTAGATCCATCGTGAGCAACAACATCAAGAACTCCACCAATATATAAGTTTTCATTGATGCCAGCACCTCCAGAAACAATCAACGCGCCTGTAGTCTTCGATGTAGATCCGGTGGTTGCATTAATCGTAGCATTGCTAACCCCGATATCTGCATAATCCTGTGTATTGATAGTGGTACTACTATCGATGGGTGCAAATGTCATAATAAACTTCTTGGACGCCTCTTGCCAAATGAAAGTAGGGAATGTTTTACTAAACATACTTATCGTGTCATCAGTGGCTGGGGCAGTGCTCAGATCAGAACTTAATGTAGCTACCTTCGTAGTTCCGTTATATGCAATTACCTTACGAACATTATTATTAGCGGCGCCAGACGTAATTTTGATCCACCAATCATTGTAGTAATTATCTACTGCACTTGCTCCGGTAGCAAGTGTAATATGCGATAAATCAGATGTTGAGGCAATAGTGGTTGTATACTTAGCAATATCTGAAACAACATCTCCAGTTCCGGCATTATTATCAATCTGATAACGTTGCACGAGAAGACCACCGTCCTTGCCACTACCAGATGGACCAGAGTTGACTGTGATAGTATTATCTGCAACAGTAATGGTTTCTGTATTAACTGTAGTGGTAGTTCCCGAAACCGTAAGATTTCCAGTAATGGTAGCATTACCTCCCACGAAAAGATTTTCCGCAATACCAGCTCCTCCAGCCACTGTCAATGCTCCAGTGGATGTTGATGTTGATCCGGTAAGATCGGTTATAGCCGTTATTCCTCCAACTGTAAGTTTCTTAGCAATTCCAACTCCACCATCAACAACAAGAGCACCAGTAGATACTGATGATGATTCGGTCGTATCAGTAATTGTCTCTACTCCACCCACTGTGAGCTTCTTAGCAATTCCAACACCGCCAGCGACAGTAAGCGCGCCAGTAGATACAGTTGTCGATTCCGTAGCATCAGTAATAGTTTCAGCACCACCAACAGTCAGCTTAGCTCCTATGCCAACACCACCGGTAACAACAAGAGCACCTGTTGATGTAGACGATGATTCGGTAGTATCGGTAATTGTTCCAATGCCACCAACCGTAAGTTTCTTGGCAATCCCAACACCACCATCGACGACAAGTGCGCCTGTGCCAACTGTTGTAGATTCGGTAGTATCCGTAATTGTCTCAATGCCACCAACCGTAAGTTTCTTAGCGATACCAACTCCGCCAGCAATGACAAGCGCTCCCGTACTAACTGTCGTCGATTCGGTTGTATCAGTAATTGTCTCTATTCCACCAACTGTCAACTTTGCTCCAATGCCAACACCACCAGTAACAACAACTGCGCCAGTGCTTACTGATGATGAATCTTGTGAACTAGTGAATGATGCAATATCACCGACTGTGAGTTTCTTTGCAACACCGACACCTCCGGCAACTATAAGTGCGCCTGTGGAAGTAGATGAAGAATCTGTAGCATCGGAAATGGTTTCAGCTCCCCCAACAGTTAATTTTGCTCCAATACCAACACCACCAGTAACGACAAGAGCGCCCGTAGTGGTAGATGATGAATCTGTAATATTAGTAATTGTCTCAATACCACCAACAGTAAGCTTCTTAGCAACACCAACGCCACCATCGACAACAAGAGCACCAGTGCTAACTGTAGTTGATTCAGTAGTAGAAGTAATTGTTTCATCTCCACCAACTACAACATTTAAAGCAATGCCAACGCCACCGTTGACAACAAGTGCTCCGGTAGTGATAGATGATGAATTTGTAATATCCGTAATCGTCTCAACACCACCAACTGTAAGTTTCTTGGCAATACCAACGCCACCATCAACGACCAATGCTCCCGTAGAGATAGATGATGAATCGGTAACATCAGTAATTGTCTCAATTCCACCGACATTGAGTTTCTTTGCAATACCAACTCCTCCGGCAATAACAAGCGCACCATCTATTGTAGACGAAGATTCGGTAGTATTGCTGATAGTTTCGACTCCGGCAACATTAAGATTCTTAGCAATGCCCACTCCGCCATCAACTACCAATGCTCCAGTAGAAATCGATGAAGACTCGGTAACATCGGTAATTGTTTCAACGCCACCAACTGTTAGTTTCTTTGCAATGCCCACTCCGCCATTGACAACAAGCGCTCCAGTAGAAATCGATGAAGACTCGGTAACATCGGTAATTGTCTCAATGCCACCAACATATAATTTCTTAGCAATTCCAACACCACCAGCCACGGTAACCGCGCCAGTAGATATAGAAGATGAATCTGTTGTTAATGATGTAGAAATAATTCCAGTAGTTGATAGATTGCGAACACCGGTAATATCCTTATTGCTATCGACGATCAATGCTTTACTAGCGGATGCCGTGCCTGCGGTAACTCCATCAATGGTGGCTATCTCAGATTCTGCAATTGTAGTAGTGCCCATAACAAGTGTTCCAGTAGTCGATGTAATATTGGCAGCGCTAACATTACCTACATTAGAAATATTTCTTGAACCATCAACTATTAATGCTTTCGATGCGGAAGCAGTGCCAGCAGTAACGCCATCAATAACCGCTATTTCACTCTCTGAAATAACAGTAGATCCGAATGTAAAATTATTACTTGAACCAGTTTTAAGCGAATAAACCGCTCCGACCGTTGGACTATATATACTATTCATCGAAGGAATTACTAAGGTTTCATTATAATCTTCAGATATACAACTATTAACTGCATATTGGGTTCCTGACGTTTCAACCGGACCATCCATATAATCTAATAAGGCGGCCTTATCTTTGATTTGAATAACGCGAATCGTAAATTGATTATTAGCATCAATAACTATTGATTTGATACCCGCTATAATAACGCCATAGTTGGGAAGATACTTTGCATTTATTTGTGTAATATTTTTAATATTACTGATACTAGCGCTATATTTCGCAGTTGCCCATGAGGAAAAAGGAGTTGTGCTGAAATTATCTATACAAACAAGAGATAATGTACCGGTAGACGTATTAATACTAGTAGTGCTTATCATATACAAACGATCCTCCGAAACTGAATATGTTCGCATTGGCGGAAATGCCGTACCATCTACAGTGCCAGCCTGCACCCATGCAGTTCCATTCCATTGCATAACATTGTAAGTATTACTATTCGCACATACCGAATGGGTTGCGTAGTTTCCTAACATTTGTATACAATCAAGAACTGGGTATCCTGGAACATTCGTAGATGACATATTAACTGATGTCCATCCACTAATGCCATTAGTCGAATAATAGAAAGTATCTCTATTGAATGCGATATATGTTCCGGATGCACTATGATACGCTACAGATACACCAGCCCAAGTTAGTGTAAGTCCTGTCGATGCCTGACTTGACCATGAAGTTCCATCTGATGATGTCTTGTAATACAATGTTTGATAACTAGTCATTCCATCTCCTGTATGATAATAAAACACAAATTGCGACAATCCAGCATTCCATACAATCGCACAATGATAAATAGTTTCACCACCACCAAATCCCATTGTTGTTGCAGTTGAATTAAATCCATACGTTGGTTCTGTGAATAGATCGACCGTAAGACTAGGATTCTGATAACGAGCAATAGCCACACCTACATTGCTCGGAGAAAATGCCATCACGCCTCTTATAGCGGTTGGTCCATGTCCTGTAGTATTAGTTAATGATGATAAATATGTATATACCGATGGAGAAATCGTAAGATTAGATGCCGAAAGATTACTTATTCCTACAATTGCTTTATTGCTATCGAGCACAAGTGCTTTGCTCGCAACTGCCGTTCCGGGCGTAGATCCATCAAGATAATTTAGTTCTGCCGCAGATGATGTAACCAATGTAGATCCTAGGATAAGACCTTTATCAACACCATTTGCGTTAGTAATTGTAATAGTATCGGCAACGGTTAAAGTATTTCCTGCGCTACCTCCACTAGCAAGAGAATTTAGTTGAGCAGCAGTAGCGGTGACAAGAACGCCACCGAGCATTAATCCAGCATTCATTCCATTATGTGCTTTTACATCGAATGAAGATGCATTATCCGTGGAGACATACGATCCGCTCGAATAAAAAGACAATTTACCATCAGAACTGACGTCTATCTTAGCATTGTTTATTGTATTGTTATATGTTAGTTTTAAGTGAGTGGTAGTGCCATTAATATCTAATTGCGCTGCGGGCGCACGAGTGTTAATACCGATATTTTGATACTTATCAGCATATAGCGCATCGACTCCTGCGGTTTGTAGTAAACAACTGGAATGGGCAGGATCGGCATCTAAATATATGCCGGTGGCATTTGTTGGTAATCCAGACATGGATACCATGGTAAATGGGCTTACCGTTACTCCAGAATCCAGTGGTTGAAAACTCATTGTTACGTTATATTAAATGCTATATTAAGGCATTCATAAGATTGAAAAAAAATATAATAGATTTACGCAACCATTGGTGCTTTAATTGCAGAATGGCTAACATACCCATCTACTATAATATCATTAAATGAATAATCTTCGATATGTTCCTTTGCCTCGCATGATAATCCAATGAATGGAAACATATTAGGAGTTCTTGTCAATTGTTTTGAAACCGCATCGACATGATTTTCGTAAATGTGCATATCTCCGATTGTATGAATTAATTTATACGGTTTATACCCAACTTGGTTCGCAACCATTAATAGCAGGAGTCCCATCGAGCATATATTAAATGGGACTCCTAGGAATGTGTCTCCCGAACGTTGATACATTGATAGTGATAAATATTTTTGTTCGTTTTCTTCATGGACATAAAATTGATAAATAACATGGCATGGCGGTAATGCCATCTCGTCGATTTGTTCTACATTCCATCCAGAGATAATATGTCTTCTGCTAAATGGATCCATCTTCAAGGAATTTATACATTGCAATACTTGATCTCTTCCCTCTCCAATATGGTTATCCTTCGATTGATCATATTTCGCATTCCACGATCTCCATTGATGTCCATAGATTGGACCACATTTTCCTTCTTCGTAATTAGTTAATCCATATGAATCTAAATATTTTCTTGATGAATTATCTTTCCATATATTTACTCCCTGTGATTCGAGAATTTTTGAATCCGTTTGTCCGCTCAAAAACCATTTTAGTTCTGCGAATACTCCTCTGAGAAACATCTTTTTTGTTGTTAGCATCGGAAACTGATATAGACTTTTTTTAGATGATGGATCTACTCGTTCGATCATTTTATATTCAAATGTTTTTCCAAACACAGAATAAGTGGATACTCCAGTTCTATTGTCTCTAAACGATCCATTCTTTATAATTTGATCCATGGCATTTAGATATTTTTGTTCTTCGTGATTGAATCTGAAGTAATGCATCACATTGATTCCATTTTTATCATCATCAATTAATTTGAATTGGCAACTTGGTTCATCCAATAGACTAAAATCGAATTTATCCGCCGTAGCATCGGAGCTTTCTCCAAATTTCGTTATATAAATATTATCGATTGCTCCATTCCAGATTAAATCATTAAGCATATTCATACAACATACAATCCACCATTTATACTGAGCACAATTATTTGATAAGAACTTAATACTGGATTGCAATGATTCAAAGCATTTAATTTCCGATTGAGCAATTCCATGATACGCTTGTGTTCCAATGATTATAATTAGATCTGATTCAAATTTATTAATATCGATACTGTAAAGCATTTCGCATGATATGATAAGAACATTTTTTTTATTCTTTGAGATGAATCCATTGACTGAATGCTTCGAGACATCCAGAATATTATTGTTATTATCGAGATAAACTAACGTATTGAACATAGTTATCGATTATATTATTGCAATGAATATATCAATTTTGTATATTTACGATTTACCCAGCATACTCATAATCTGATCAATCTTATCTCGTAATTCCTCATTTTCCTTCATTAGTCTCTGTTGATTTTTTGCAAGTATTGGTATTATGTGTTCGTAAGAAATATTATATGCTATACCAGCCGGACTTATATATCCATCTTCATCTATTTCTTCTATCATACTTTCATCTGGTATAAGATTAACCAATTCTGTAAATCCGGCTCGCATTAATTCCTGAGCAATATATCCGAAACATTCGTTTGGATCTCCATGCGTTCGATTATATCTTACCGGAGTCGTGCATTTAATGAATGATGTACAATAATCATCCGTCAATGGTTTTATATTTTTCTTCACTCGCTTATCCGACATAACATCTATACTGCCGGTACATAGTATTCTGCCCAGAGCTCTTAGGCTATAATTATAACTTGTTGGATTTGTATTTGGGTTTATCACACCCATACCACCCGTATTCATTCTATATGAATATGGATCAGTCACGGTAAATGCTGTATATCCTATTTCCATTGGTATTTGAGTATTTGTTGTATTTCCTATCATAACTGAATCCATCTTGGTAGAATTAGATGTGAATACAATATTTCCAGAATTATCCACCGTTATATCAGCATGCGTAGATGCGGTGGAATTGGATAAACGAAGACAATTTCCGGTGACGGATACAATTTCCATCTTCTGATTAGGAGTATTTGTTCCTATTCCTACTTCTCCGGTAACATATAAACTTCCCAATGTTCCAATTGTAGTTATCAATGGTTGGTATGAATTTTGTATGGATCCATATAAATTAAGTGCTCTAAGATTATTAAATGTTCCCATATCTTTATTGGAATCAGGAACTAATGCCAGATTAGCTTCGACTATTCCAGCCGTCCCACCTTGTAGAGTTGGCGCATATGCGGCTTCAATTAAGTCATCTAATGCAGTTTGAGTCATCGTTGTTGTTCCTAGCGTGAATGATGTTCCTATGAATAATGTAGTTGAGATGGATCCAGCTCCAACTACAGTAAGCGGACCCCCATTTACATAAACACTTGGCGCTGTTATTTGGTCGGTAGTAGTTAGTTTAACAAGTGTTGTATCTCCAGAAACATCTAATGCACTTAATGTTCCTACAGTCGTTATCTGGGATTGATTAGGAGTTGCTATTGTTCCATATAGCGTAGTTACTTGCAAATCACCAAGTCCGAGAATCGTTCCTCCATTGATTACGAGATCAACATTCGTATCTAGTGCAAGTCTTTTTGTGGATGTATTAATCGTATAATCATTATTTAAGATACTTATAAACATTGCGTTTGATCCATTGCTGAATTGCGCAAATGTTCCATTTGTATCCAAAACATTTATTCTATATGTAGATAAATGCACATCCCCCAATCCTATATATGTTGTATCTACATAGTTTAATGTTCCAACGGTTGTAATGTTGGGTTGGCTGGCAGTTTGCAATGTTCCCGAAATAGTGGTCACTGATAACGAGCTCAATCCAATAATTCCACCATTATTCAATCGCAGTGATTTTCCAGAACCAAGTGATATATATTGACCAGATGTATTTAGCAATATTCCATCACTATCGGTAGATATAACTGAACTATTCGTCCCATCAGTCATTGATATCTGAAGCGCTGTGGTTATCGATGATGTATTTATGTCAATTACACTATTAGGTGTTGATACTCCTATGCCCAATGATGCCGTAGTTAGTAGTCTAGTTAATATTCCAGTTCTTGTGATGTTATCTTGAATCGCAGTTTGTAAAGTTCCGCTTATTGTGTTAGCTCCAATGCTAAGCGCAGTCACGCCATTGGTTACATTAAGGCTATTTAATGTTCCTACTGAGGTAATGTTTGGCTGCGCCGTAGTTTGTAATGTTCCGGATAACGTGGTTGCCGATAAAGATTCAGAAGTAATTCCATGTGTTACAGTCAGGCTATCCAATGTGCCAATTGTTGTAATATTTGGCTGACTAGCAGTTTGCAATGTTCCCGATAATGTATTTACTGATAATGAATCCAATCCAATGATTCCGCCTCCATTAAATTTCAATGAATTGTTTAATCCCAATGTTACATATGAACCAGATGCGCTGATAGTTAAACCATTATTGTTTGTAACTATGGAAGAACTATTAGTTCCATCGGTCATAGATATAGCCAATGCTGTGGATAATAATGAAGTATCTATATCTATGACTGATGTAGGAGAAGTTATTCCTATCCCAAGCGGTGCTGTTGACAATAATCTAGTTAATGTTCCTGTGCGGGTAATATTATCTTGATTAGAAGTTTGTAATACTCCTGATATGGTAGTAGTTGTTACCGATGCCGAAGAAATGTCATTCGTAACTTCTAAACTTGTAAGAGTTCCCACTGTTGTTATATTTGGCTGTGATGCAGTTTGCAATACTCCAGTTATTGTATTACAGGTTATGGAATTTGCTGAAATTGTATTGGTTACTGATAAACTCCCTAATGTTCCTATCGTAGTTATGTTTGGTTGATTTGCCGTTTGTAATGTTCCACTAAGAGAGTTTGCAGTTAAGTTAGTTATTCCAGTCAATGATCCACTTATTGATAATGAAGATACGATATTTACATTTCGCGTTGGGGCGATGAGTAAATCTCCAAGTGTAGTTATTTCAAACAAACATGATAGAATCGCCGATCTATTCATTTGCAATAGCGCACCATTTGGTTCATTGATTATTAATCTATGAGATAATGATGTATTTGAAAATGTTCCTATCACCGCATCTTCGCTAATATCAATAGAAGTCAATGTTCCGATACTTGTAATGTTTGGTTGATTTGCCGTAGCAATCGTTCCATTTATGGTAGTTGCGGTTAATGTGGATACATTACTTAATGTATTATTTGCGAGTGATACACTTCCGCCCAGAACAATAGAATTGTTTGAGGATAAATATAAATTATTACTTACTAATGCTATGCTCGCAGTAGTGGTAGAATTATTCAATTGAATAGTTGGAGTGCTTGATACAATTTCTAATTCGGTAGCTGGAGTGATTGTTCCGATACCTATTTTTCCTGATGTGTTTAGATTTGTTAATGTTCCGACTGATGTAATTGCTAATTGTTCCGATGTTTCAAGAGTTCCAGCAATTGTTGTTGCGCTAAGTCTATTCACTCCGATCAAATTTTTCGTATTGTCGAATACAAATGCTTTATTCTGCGTAATTGTTCCTGCTATTACTCCAAACAGATAATTTAATTCATCTGCGGATGATCTAACATTCGTTCCTGCAATACTTAATGTGTGATTAATATTGATATCCTCAAGGATTTCTATATTTGGTTGATATGCCGTTGTCAATGTTCCTCCAAGAATATTAGCGGATATTTGTGTTATTCCGAAAATACTTTTGTTTGAATCAAGAACCAATGTTTTAGATGGACTAGCTGACCCCGGTGCGACCGCATTATAGTTTAATTGACCAGCTGTGCTCGTTACTTGAACATTTCCGAGATACAAGCAATTATCTCTTATATAAACGCTATTTGTATTTAGATTTACTATATTGTTTGAAGATAATAACGATAGTCCATTTGAATCTATTTGTATATTGGCAGATACTTGACTCAACGAATTTTGCATGGTGATGCATTTTCCCATAGAATCAATTATCGATAATCTGGATGTTGGGGGCAGTTGAGATGTTCCGATTATAACATTTTGATTAGAGTCTATAGTCATAGCTGAAGCATTATTGGTATCAAATGCTAATGAACTGAGATTGCTACTATCTGTAACAACCGCAACTCGAGCTCCATTATCTGATATAGACGATCCTCCGCCACTGCCTCCTCCACTAATTGGTATTGGTATAGGTGGCACGAATCCCATAGCTATATTACAATTGCTATTCTATATGAAAAAAAGCTGAGCATGGCAAATTTTTATTGATCCAATTTTGCTTGCATCGATGCGACAATTTCTTTTAGTGAATCTATTTCCGACTGAAGTTTGTCATTCTTCTCGCGATTACGTTTCACCAAATTTAGTAATATAGGAATCAAGGATGTGTAGGAAATTCCATATTCGATACCTTCGTGACTGATCACGCCATGGTCATCTATATCTTCAATCAAATATCCTCCCTCATCTAAAGATTTTGTCATTGTGATTACTTCAGTTATATGTTCTCTTAGTAAATCTTGAGCAATGAATCCTAATTCCATTCCTTGAGTGGTTTTCTTTTTATATATGCATGGATCCACTTTAAGTAATCTATCGCAATATTCATCAGTTAATGAAGTAATATCTTGTTTGATACGTCTATCGGATGATGCCGCATATTGCGCAGCATATATTCTACCAGTTGCGAACATAGAAAGATCTGTTAGAGCTGCTGTAAATACTCCGGTATTTACACTTCCCGGAGATCCCGGTGTGTATGAATAATACGCATAGGATGAAGATGATATTGATCCATTACTTAATGCTATATGCAATGGAGCTACTGGATTCTTAGTTGCAATTCCAACAAATCCCGCATTTGTGATAGACAATCTGTCATTGTTATCACTTGAGGTATCATATGTTTCTACACTACTATAAGTTTGGAATGTAAATGCTCCAGCTCGCATGCGTATTCGATCAGCCGGATCATTTCCCTTAAATAATACCATTTCACTATCTTCTACCCCTGCGTAGATTCTTTCTGCGATTACTGTGAAATTATAACTTCCCGTATCTCCCGTTGTTCCAATAAATCCAATTTTATGATTTGCATTAAAATCTCCTCCGATACTTAAAGCCTTAGCAATTCCAACGCCACCACTAATTAATACAGATCCAGTAGATATGGAAGTGGAATCCGTAGTATTTGTATTTGTTAATGTTCCACTAACTGTTAATGATGATAGCGTTCCGACTGATGTAATATTTGTCTGCGCTGCTGTTTGTAGAGTTCCACTTGAATTCATTAGAGAAGTTCCCCCACTCCGTAATGCTCCACTGAAGTTTATGTCTCCAGTTACATCTAAGGAATAATTTGGAGATGTATTGGATATTCCTACAAATCCAGTATTGGTAATAATCAATCTATCATTATTATCAGACATAATATCATACGTTTCTGCGGATAAATACGTTTGAAATGTAAACGATGCAGATCTCATACGGATACGATCTGGTCCAGTTGGTGCAGTTGGATCATTTCCCTTAAATAATACAAGTTCGCTTTGTTCTACTCCTCCATAAATTCTTTCTGCTATCACTGTGTAATTATAAGTTCCGGTATCTCCCGATGTTCCAATAAATCCAATTTTATGATATGCATTAAGATCTCCTCCAATACTCAATGCCTTAGCTATTCCAACGCCACCACTAATTAATACAGATCCGGTAGATGTAGAAGTTGAATCTGTCGTGCTTGTATTTGTTAATGTTCCATTAACAGTTAGGGATGATAGTGTTCCAACTGATGTAATATTTGTCTGCGCTGCTGTTTGGAGAATTCCACTTGAATTCATTAGAGAAGTTCCTCCGCTTCGTAATGCTCCACTGAAATTAATATCTCCAGTTACATCCAATGCATAATTCGGAGATGTATTGTTTATACCCACATACTTTGTCCCAGTTATCGTAATTATGTTTGAGTATGAAGCTCCGTTAAATCCAATTGTAAAATTATTAGAAGTAGATCCACTACTGACATAGTTAAAATGAAGTTCGGCTTGGTTCATAGCTGTATTAGTAGCACCAAGCGCAATTTGTGCATTTCCCCCAGTCAATGCACTTATTTGCATTGACGTATCTGTGGATGCTGCTACCAATAACTGATTGACTCTGGTTGTTCCACTGATATCCATCATATATGCTGGATTATTGTTACCCACTCCAATATTTCCTAAGGTATCGAAATACATTTTCGTGCTATTGTTAGTAATTAATCTTAATGCATGATTACTATATGTTCCAAATCTACATGCATAACTAGAGAAGCTTATATCTGTCATCATATCAGGAGAAGGTGATAGTGAATTAGTCCAACGTTGAACAATTGCATAATTGGTAGGACTGGTATTCGATAATTGAACATTAACCATATTGTTATCGAATACCATGCTCGTAGTTCCGAATGTAACATTTGAGTTAGGACCAATGACTACTGCCTTATTTGGAGTAATTATGCCTGGAACTAAATTATTAACATATGTAAATTGACTGGCGGTTAATGTATTTCCTCCCAATATCAAGGTAGAACATCCCACAGTCCCAAGTCCTGAAATATTATTATCTGGACTACTTGTAACCAACGCCTGCCCTGCAGATGCGGTACCGGCTGTTAAATTCGTAAGATATCCAACCATAGTTGATGTTATTGCAGTTCCGGCTAATGTTAATCCACTAAGACTTAAACTTCCAAGTCCTGTAATATTATTACTATTATCGGAAACTAAAACCTTTCCGGCGGTAGCAGTTCCTTTTTGTGCTCCAGATATGAATGCTGCTTCTGTAGATATGATGTTTCCATTAAGAGTTAATGAAGTTGTTGATATACTGCTAATTCCAGATATCTGACTTGAACTATTTAAAACCAATGCCTTGCTAGCTTCTGCTATTCCTGGAGTGGTAATCATTAGATAACCAGTATTCGTAGAAGTTAATGCATTCGATCCAACTGTTATTGATGTGGTGCTCATGGAATTTATTCCCGTAATATTCAATGAGCCATCCAGTGTCATTACCTTATTAGCACTCGCTACGCCGTTTACTACACCATTGATGATATCGATATTGCCCAATGATAATTGCGTTCCATTCAAATAATACCCAGTTGTATTTATGGTTCCGTTTATATTTGTTTTATATGTGCTAACTGATGATGTGCCTATTCCAATATTTCCTGATGTATTCATAATTATTCGATCGGCTCCATTAAATGCCAAGTATGCGATATTATTTCCTGATGTATTAGCAGATCCGCGTAATCCTAAATCCATGGTGTAAGAATCCGAAGTGAATGTTATTCTGCTAACTCCAGTAGTAGATGCATCTGCAAATTTTATTGCATGAACATTTGCGATTTCTATATTCGAGTCAACTATCATAACAGTATTTGCAAGTGCAGTTCCCACGGTCGCATTAGTTAGATATGCGAAAGATGCACTTGCGCTTGTTAGAACCGCTGCATTATTTACATACAACGCGGATGCGTATAGTGCATTTATTCCAGATATACTATTATTAGAATCAGTAACAAGGGCTTTCGATTGAGTAGCAGTTCCTGCAGTTAATCCAGTTATATATCCCGTGTTTGTAGAATTTAATACATTTGAGCCTACAGTTATCGATGTTGTAGATATTGAATTGATTCCACTTATATTCTTAGATGCATCCACGATTAATGCTGAGCTAGCTGATGCAGTTCCTGGAGTGGGCGTTTGAATATATCCAAGATTTAATAGAGATCCATTCCAATAATAATTTGTAGCATTGATTGATCCATTGACATTTAATTTATAATTAAACATAGTTCCTACAACTACATTAAATCCAACCGCCACATTTCCAGATGGATTCATGAATAGACAATAATTTCCATTATAATTCCAATAATATGAATTTGCACTTATGGTTGTGCTACTGCCCTGCACTCCCTCTGTAAATGTGTAAGTATCGCTTACAAAGGATTCATATACAACTCCACTGGGAGACGTATTACTCAAAGATAAGCTTGCCAATCCAGAAATTGTTTTATTGCTATCAGCAATGATAACCTTGTTAGCAGCAACAGTTCCAACTGATGTAGTATCTAAATATCCTAATTTAGTAGAATTAACAGATGATGCGCCAATCGTAAGCGTGGTTGCAGATGTTAATGCATTTACTGATAGATTTCTTGAGCTATCCACAATTTGCGTTCCTCCGATATACAGAGATACTGAATTTAGAGTTCCTTGGACATCTAAATCATAAGTAGTTTGTTCTGTTACGGTTGATCCGATTGCGGTGCGTCCTCCAGAAGATATAATCATATGCCCTATTGAATTTGTCATCAATACAAATCTGTGATTTGTCGATGTGCCAATCTGGGATCCAGCATTTGATTGAGTTAATGCGGACACTACTGGTATCGTAGATGAATTTGTCCATGTCTGGTATGCAATCTGAGAAGATGTATTATTAGCAAAACTAACAGATAATGCAGATGATAATGTTCCTATAGAAGTTATGTTGGGTTGAGCCGATGTTTGAATAACTCCATAAATACCATTGCCAACATACAAAGCTTTAGCTATTCCAATTCCTCCAGACAATACAACTGATGCAGTTATCGTAGAAGTGGCTTCTGTTGTATTCGTAAATGTTATAAGTCCATTGGATGTAATTGAATCTGCCGTAAATATACCAGTTCTTAATGGTGCATTATTTGATACAGTAACTATGGTATTATCAAATGGAGTATATATTGTCTCGAATTGTTTATTAGTCTCACTCCATATAACTCCGGCTAATGTTTGGCTATACAGATTGACGGCATTTCCATTTACTGGGGTTGTTGTAAAATTAGAACTTACAGTTATGGTCTTGGTCGATCCCACATATGAACTAACTTGTCTTGATTGATTATTGATATTTATCCACCATCCTTTGTAAAAATTATCGACAACACTACCGGCAGATAATATAACATTTGACGTCGTGGCGGAAGATACCGTTGTTGAGAATGTTGGAGTATCAGTTATGACACTTCCAATGTTTGTATCATTTACAGTTTGATATCTCTGCACGAGTATTCCAGAATCATATGGACCAATGGGCGATGCATTTAGTAACAACGTATTATCATTTATAGTGACAACAGTAGAACTAACCGATGTCGTTGTGCCTTGAACATAAAGATTTCCTCCTATATACGTATTTTTAAAAACTGCTAATCCTCCACTAACTGTTAATGCGCCTCCACTACTTATACTAGTCGCATCTGCGGTTGATGTGATATTAGTAGCTCCGCTAATTGTTGCTGATGTAAGTGTGCCAACTGATGTAATATTTGGTTGCGCAGCAGTTTGCAATGTTCCAGTTAATTGCGATGCACTTAATGCATTAATTCCTGAAATATTAGATGACGAGTTTAATATCAATGCTTTACTTGCTGTTGCGGTACCTGAAGATAAATTCGATATATATCCGGCATCAGCAGTAGATATTGTCGATGTTCCCATGTGAATAGATGCCACTCCTATGGCATTTATCCCAGTAATGTTTAACGAATTATCTACAATGAGAGCTTTGCCAGCTTCTGCATAACCTATAGCATTTGGATCAACCACAGTAAGAACTGCATTAATACTTCCTCCCCCAGTTATTGTTAATGTTCCACCGATAGTAATATTGCCAGTAGTGGTTACATCAGAAGCAATGGATACAACTCCTGAATTTGATCTGATTGATAAATTCCCATTAGATGCGGTAAATACATCTGAATATGCAGTTGCTGATGTTCCATATCTTAGACGTAGGCATGCGCCATTAGAACTAGCAACTTCGAGTTGAGCAGTTGGTGCGGTTGTATTAATTCCTACATTTGCATATTTATCGATATATAGTGAATTTATGGTTCCCGTTCTCATAACCAACGAACTATTGCCGACATCGCTATCAAATAGTATGTTAGTGGTGAGAGAATTAAGACTCACCCGTTGCAATGGTATCAATGGATTATTCGATAATGGGCTAGTATTAGTCGACATTGTTAGTATATTATTTGCGTTAAATGAAATCTATGAGTCTATTTAGAATTATGATATATGATATATAGATAACAATAAGAATAGCCATGTCTAATTCATACGCAATTGAAACTCCAGTCGATGAAGAAGATATCGTTGCCCAGCAACCATTATTAAATGATGAGACTATTTTCCGAGATGCCATTTTAGAATTCTTCGGAACATTCTTCTTCGTTTATATTGGATTATCTGGAGTCAATCAGTCTCTTATCATGAATGGAGGAAATCTTACGGTTGCCCTATGCTTTGCATTTGGACTTACTGCTGGTATTATCATCTCCGGAAAATCTGGGGGACATCTAAATCCGGCAGTGTCATTTACAGTATGCCTAACTCATTTTGACTTTTCATTCAAGCGATTCATTGCATATATGATTGCTCAAGTAGCTGGAGGATTTTTCGCAGGATTACTCGTATATGTCATGTATTGTAGTTACATCAATAGTTATAAACATAAAGAAGTATTTGCTGGAACATTTGGCACAATGCGTTCGCCCAATGTATCATTGTTCTCTGCAATTATCGACCAATTTGTTGGTAGTGCGCTACTAATGCTAGCTATCATTATTATTCCTGATAGTAAATTTAAACCAATCGCAGTTGGTTGCTCACTAGGAGCATTAGGTATCTTTCATGGAGTCAATGGATTTGCTCTAAATCTTGCAAGAGATTTTGGACCACGTGTCGTTTCGGCATTTACTTTAGGAACGACTCCATTTACAGCTGGCGATTATTGGTTCTGGGTTCCTATGGTTATTCCATTCCTTGGAATGCCATTCGGGTATTTAGTGTCACGACTTCTCGATCTCTATTCGAAGTAAACCAATAATTATTTTTTTGTGAATATTTCAACTAATGAGATATCAAATATACGATAATGTATTCAGGGCCAATCAAATTACCACAAATGATACAAGACCAATGTCAATCATTGATTCACATTGGCGGATCTCTCCAGATATATTCGATATCCATGTTTATGCATGTAATGGATGTTCATCGTAGAATTGTGATGGGCGCCAACACAATACTAGATCTGCAAGAAATAATACTCTTATGCGATATTCTGATAGACCATCCATTTGTAGGAAATAATTTGATAGCTGATCTACGAGAATTCAAAAAAATAATACAGATGTTCATAGATGTAGCATCCTTGCCATCTCGTTCATGTGGCATGTGGAACAATGTAGGAATTCCATTCGATGAAGACGATCTTCTGTGATAAAAAATTATATATAGAAATCGGACTCATCGAACTTATTATCATTGATTTTGATGATATGATCTGATTGATCAAAATCAATTAAATCGCAATTGACCACCTCATTGGAAGATTTATCTAAAATATCATAGTCGAGATTATAAATGGATATCATAAGCATCATCTTCGATCTTGAGAGTTTGAGTTGCGGATCTTCGCAACCAATGCAAAACAAACTCTTGATATACTCCATTTCTCTATACTATATGATATGCGATATACTTTAGATGGTCTGCTATATTATTAATACAATCCGTCAATTTTGCGCAAAAAAAGATATTGGGATACCCGCATCGCGAGTGATAAGGATAGAGGGTAATGCTCCCTCGTCGGCGGCTCATAAGACCGCTGCTCTACTTTTGAGCTATATCCTCACGCCCCTACAATAAGTAGAGGTTTATATACAACAGTTTATGGTATGTTGTATATACTTATTATATCCATATATCAGGATTAAAAATTATTTATAATCATGATTTCACGGATTATAGTATACATTACAAGATGCTTCGAAGATTCGTAACATTACAGCATATGCGGATTGGCGCGCGAGCATTCGCTTCAAAAAAATTATTGGATGATGATATCATTGCACTCTACAATAGATATAATAATAAAAAAAATGTTCAAACATTGATTGCCAATCAAAATACTCTGCGTAAGTGTATTGATGATAATGCAAAGACAATTGCCATTCTACAGAACGATATCAAACAGATCAAGACTATTATCAATTATATTAGCGATCGTCTGCATTTAGACACATTTATTGACGATAAGACTAGTTAGATAACGACATTATCTTTTCTTGCATCTTTCGCAATTCGCTCATCTCTGCTCGCATAGTCCACGATACCTCAATTGTGGTATATGTCTTTTCAAATTGCAATTTCACTGAGTATTCCTTTTTTTCTAATTCCGATATAATGTTAAAGTATACCGCAGTTTGTATTTCTGAATTGCTAACAGAATTATCTATTTGTGGAAAGTTTATTGGTAATCTAAAATCTATTTTTGATAGTCCCGCATCATGTGCTTTCATAATCGCAGAGTTCAGCTGTAGTAATATCTCTCGTGTAGATTCATTTATGGTTACTCTGTATAGACTATTTTTTTTGAGTCTTGAGGCAGAACTAAGTATTCCAGTGAAGTCCATAATATATTGTATATTAGTTTATGGTTTCTTTGAGAATTGCAATATCATTCAATAATTGCTCAATTATCTTTTCCATACTATCCATTTTGCGTTTAAGATTTTTATTCTCAGCCATAACACTCTTGGTAGTTTTTAGCATAATTGGAATAATTTCTTCGTATGATACATTAAATGATGCATTCTCTGGAGAGATAAATCCATCAATATTACTTGACTTTAATCCTGGATATGGAGATATATTCACCAACGAAGCAAATTCTCCCTGTGCTACATCTTGTGCGATAAGACCATAATGCACCTGCTTACGAGAATCATTAGTATATTCAAAACTAATAGGATTGCTATTTTCAATAAATCTATAGCACTGTTCCTCATCCAATGATTTAATATTTTGCTTGAGACGAGCATCTGATGTTACGCACACTGTTCCATTTACTATAATAGATGCCGTGGTTCTTAGAGAATATGTAACATCCGTTGGTATAACAGTTCCTGCACTTCCAGAACTATTTAAGTATCCTACAACAGAACTTACTGTATAGTTAACTGAACCTACTTCTAATGGAAGAACATTGTTGGGTGTATTTCCTATTTGCAATGATCCACCCGATGGTATTATTTTCATTATACCAGATGCGGATACTCCTATTGTGGAACTGCCCGCGCCTGTAGATCCTATAACAATATTAGATGATGCATCTACTCCAATATCCACGTATTGAGTTTCAGATCCATCTGATGCATTATTTACTAATCGCATACAATAAGCAGAACCCGCTCCATTTATTGTCAACGCTCTGGCGGGAGCAGATGTTTGTATTCCTACTCTTCCAGAATCTTTTATCATAAATTTACGATTAGATGTAGAAACTGTTGTATTGTAATTTCCAAAGAATATATCAGCAGCTGAATTAGTCGTTGTGCTAGCATAACCTTGGATATAGCAAGCAGTTGCGTTTACTCCAAATCGCATACTATTAGTCGATGTAAGAATAATATCAGATTGAGTATTGAGAGTTTGATTCAATGTTCCTACTGATTGTATGTTTGGTTGAGCAGTCGTCGTTAATATTCCACTTAGGTATTGTCCGCCTAGTAGAGTGAATCCTTGCAAATTTCCTGAACTACTCAATATAACTGCTTTGTTGGGTGCCGCATTACCTGGCGTTGCTCCTGCTAAATAATTTAATTCATCAGCAGTAGCGGTAACTAATGTTCCATTTAATCGTAATCCATTGATTCCATTATGTGATATAATATTAAAATCATTTCCTGAAGATACGCTCACGATATTTCCAGATCCGGATAATTGCAATGATCCTAAAATATCCACAGATATAGATCCTGTTTCTGGGGCTATAAGATTGGTAGATGAATTATAAACTGTAACTGTATCTGATGCATATAATGGTCTTGCTGGAGCTACCATAGTATTATCCCATGCCATACTGGAACTATTTATGTATTGTTTCGTCATTAATGGAGTGCTCCATTGCACGCTTACTGCAGATTGAATAGAAATAGATTCTGTGGATATATTTTGAAATTGTAGATAGAATGTAACCCATTGCCCTTGCGTCAATGCAATGGGAGCAGATACATATTCTACATTGGTAGCACTATCCCATCTGTTGAGTATCAACACATTGTTTATCCATAAACGCACGTATCCAGATGCTATTATATAAAACTGATGAGTATCCGATCTTGTTGGTTGTATAAATCCACTTATATCCAATGAATAATTAAGATTTAGTCCATTTGGATCATAACTTGAGAAGTTTAGAGACTGAATGGTAGCAACATTTACGACTCGACCAGTCGCATTTGCTCCAGTTAGTTGTCTTATTAATAATTGCCCATTGTTGTAATTATTTAATGGACCATTCAACGAAAGTGTGCTGATGGTAAAATTACTTGCATTGAGATTCGTGCATACAACACTCGTAGCACTCACCGAGTTTAATCCACTAATTGATTTGCTTCCATCTAATACAACTGCCTTTGATGCGGTGGCAACGCCAGGATTTATTTTCAAATAATTTAATTCATATGCAGTTGGTTGAACTAACACTCCGCCAAGCATTAATCCAGAACCGCCTCCTGTATGTGATGGTATATTGAAATTATCCTGGGCTCCTAATGTTATGTTATTTCCACTGGCATCCATGGAAAGATTGCCTCCAGTATCTACAGTAAACAACACTGTATTTTGTGAACTTGTATCTGAATTGTATATCATGAGCGAGTTCTGGCTACAAAAGTTTATCTTGTTTGGAGGAGTGTTGTTATCCCATGCCATTTGATTTGCATTAATAGTAGTCTGCGCAAATGAACCCGATGACCATGTTACTGATAGTTTTGGAACATTACCAGTATCTACTTGATATTGGATATAAATAGATGCCCATTGATTGGCATTCAAGAATATGGATGAACTCGTTCTTTGAGATGTAAGTGCTACCCATGAATGCAAGATCAGAGTTCCATTCACCCAAACACGCACTCTATCATTACATGTAATGTAAAATGTATAATTAGATGATGATGGAGGAAGCACATATCCGATTATTTCCGACGAATAACCACTAGTAACTCCATCTGCTGGAGTAAATGAATTAAATACAAGGGAAGTAATAAGTCTTGTGTCGATTAATCTTCCAACCAAGTTCGTGAATGAATACGATTTCATTACTAATGATCCCGTGTTGAAGTTAGAAATAATGCTGGATAATACAAGTTTGTTAACATTGAGTTGCTGTGCTGATAAATTATTGATATTTCCAATTGAGTTAAATGTGTCGGTGACCAATGCATGAGTAGACGATGCGGTGCCTGGAACAACGACGTTATAATTTAGTTGATTGGCAGTTGCTGCTACTAATGTATTATTTAACATTAATCCGGTATTTCCTCCATCATGATTAATAATATTCAAAGTATTTACCGATGTTATATTTGGTTGATATGCAGTCTGGATAACTCCGGTAAGAGTGCTTGCAGATAGTGAATTAATATTTGTTATGCTTCTTGTAGCATCTAATACTAATGCCTTAGATGCATCGGCAGTTCCGGCTGCTACGTTTATTCGATTAATCTGAGTGGCAGATGCCGTAACCAATGTATTATTAAGTTGTAATCCAGTAGATCCATTATGATTTACAATATTAAGGGTGTTTACGCTAGTTATGTTCGGTTGACTACTGGTAAGAATGGTTCCATTAATGTTGTTTGCAGATATAGTTAGTATATTGGATATTTCTCTAGTCGAACTAAGCACCAATGCCTTACTCGATTCAGCTACTCCTAGAGTTGATATAGTAAGATAATTTAATTGATTGGCAGTAGCTTTGACCAATGTTCCTCCAAGAGATAAGCCATTAAAAGATCCATCGTGCGCTGCAATATTTAATGAATTGACTGATGTTATATTTGGTTGAGCTGAAGTTTGTAAGGTTCCAGTTAATGTAGATGCGCTTAAATTATTTATATTACCAATATTTCTATTTGAATCTAATATCAATGCCTTTGATGATGTTCCGAATCCAAATATTACATTTAATGCATTTATCTGAGTTGCGGTTGCCGTAACCAATATACCAGCCAAACTTAACCCATTAGTAGATCCATTATGATTAAGTATATTCAATGAATTGACGGATGTAATACTTGGCTGAAATGATGTCGATATAATTCCTTCTAAGTATGTTGATTGCACTAATGTTATATTTCTTATCTCGTTAGAAGAATTAGTGACAAGCGCATGGTTAGTCTGTGCAATGCCAGCAGTAACATCAAGATAATTAATCTCATTGCCGGTGCATGTAATTAATACTCCACCAAGTCTTAATCCTAGAGTTCCTCCATTATGTCCTGTAATATCTAATGTGGTTACACTTGTGATATTTGGCTGTGGTCCGGTAGAAATTTGCCCATATAACTGATTTGCGTATAAACTTTCTATTCCAGATATAATCTTATTCGAATCCAATACCAAGGCCTTGGATGGCTGTGCTACTCCAATTTCTAGCACATCGACATAATTTAATTCTGCCGCAGTTGCAGTTACCAAATTACCATTTAGACTTAATCCCATACTACTTCCATTGTGCCCATATATGTTTAATACATTTATTTGGTTAATGTATGGTTGCGTTCCTGTCAATATTGTTCCTGATAGCGTGTTTGATGATAGAGATGATATTCCACTTATGCCCAATGTTGAATTTAATATTAATGCACCATTCGCTTGTGCAACTCCAGGAGTTACGTTTACTGAATTTAATTGTGCCGCAGTTGCGGTTACTAGAGTTCCCCCAAGTTTAAGTCCAACGGTAGCTCCATCGTGAGTAGTAATGTCTAATGCATTAACCCGAGCTATTCCTGGTTGATTGGACGTAGTAATAGTTCCGCTTAATGTATTTGCGGAAATATTATTGAATCCAACTACAGTATTATTACTATCAGGAACAATTACCTTTAATGCGGTTGCTGTTCCTGCGGCAACAGATAATCGGTTGATTTGATCAGCCGTGGCAGTCACTAAATATCCTCCTAGATATAATCCTTGATTGATTCCATTATGTCCATTAATATTTAGCCCCTTCAATATCTGAACATAATTACCGGATGTGTTTAATACAAGAAGTCCATTTGAATCAGTAGTAAGTGATGCGGTGCGTGTTGCATTATAATTTATAAATAGCTGGGTTGTCGTTGCTGTTATCGAAGTAGGTCCTCCTAATGTAGTTGGACCAGTATTAGTTAACGATAATAACGAATTCAATGATGTTATGTTTGGTTGTGGCCCAGTTCCAAGTGTTCCATATAAATAGTTTGCGCGCAATTCATTAATATTAATTATATTTCTATTGACATCCACGATCATGGCTTTTCTTGGATATACATATCCCTCTTGCGAATTTGGTAGATTGATATACTGCAGAGTATCAGCATTTATATCAAACTTGACTCCAGAAATATATAATGCATCTGTGACATTTACCGTGCTCAGTGAAGAAATATATGGCTGATTGCCAGTTAGTATAGTTCCTGATAATTCATTTGCGGATACTCTGTTGATTGTAGAAATATTTTTACTAGAATCGAGGATTATTGCCTTATTAGCAGTTGCTATCCCGGGCGTAACATCTACATAGTTTAGTTCCGATGCGGATGCCGTCACCAGTATTCCTCCTAAATGTATTCCAGTAGTCATACCATCGTGATTGATGAAATCAACATTACGCTTGAAGGATGTTTTCAGCAATAAATCCGCACCAGCGTCATCGGCTGATGTATTAAAAACAACTCCGCCGGCTGTCATAGACATATCAAAATATGTGTTATCTTGATAACTTAGTCTAATCGTAGGAATAGTGTTAATGTCGCTATTTACATTAAGCATGCCAGTCGCAGTCGATGTGTTAATCATTGTTCTTTGCTGATAATCTATCATCATAGCAAGTGTATTCTCAGTCTTCATGACAATAGCTCCATCGTTACCAGCATCGATAACACTAACTGAAGTATTATCGCTCTGTAGAATATTGCCAGCAACAACCGCCGGAATAGTAATATTGTTTGGTCTTGGCGGATATATCATTGTTGTTTGGATGTCTATATAAAAAGATGCATTTGTTTGAAATCCTTATGAAGTATAATAAACAAAAAAAATACAATATTGAACTTTCTATCATAATATATACACAACGATATATACATCTATGTGTCAGATATGACCTTTTAATTATACCGATTATCATAGATGCCAGCACACTGGTAATTATATCATTATACACCCGCCATGCGTTTGATCCCTTATATCAACGATGGATAAAGATTGCGAATATTCTCAGAATATCTCCAATCTATTTTTTATGGCTCGAGATTAAGTATAATTAGTAAGATAAGTAAGGCGCATCTGAATCTGTATTCTCTTCGATGCAAAGTAAATAACAATCAATTGATCGAATGTATCTATTGGATAAATACCGCTACCTACCGGATTCTCATGACGAACAGTTGTCAGATCTATATTAATTATAAATGAGTAGTTATTCTTCTTAACTATAGTATGTCCCTCAGCTCTATTAATTATATTTATCATATCGACATCCTGAGCTGGATCGGGAGTATTAAATCCCATTATATATACAAGATCTCCAGTTACTAAATTATGTGGTTGGTTAAATGTAAAAATACCTAATGGATCGGTAAAATCTATATACGATGGACTCATTCGGTCATCATCAAATGATATCTTTGGATATACCGCACCAAAACTAAGACTGAACGAATCTATTCTATTTACTGGATTAGAGAATGAAAATTTGTTGTTGATTGGGTTTAGATAAATTAAATTATTATCTATATGGTCTATATCAAATTCAAAGTGGAATTGTCCACCTTCATATGCTTCAAATGAATTTGTGGACCATTCATTTATAGAAAGTGTAATCTTATTATAAAATGTGGAGTAGACTGGTTTATATGGTATCGTAAATGGATATATTTCTATTTCAACGATGTCTTGCAATGCATTACCAACGATTACTCCTCCATGATCGCTTCTAGTTTTTGTATTAGTTATCAATGTAAATTCAATTTTTGTCGGATCCGTATTAACGGTATTCTGATATCTTGAATCTATAACGATATATTCATCTCTAAACAAAGATTGGTAATTTAAATATCTTATAGCGGCTATTCTTCTATTTGGATCCATACCAAGAATAGATTCTATTCCGGAAGATGGATCATTTAGTCCTTCCTTACGATTCACAAAAGTATCAGCATATGCGGTAGCTCCATTAGCAGTATCATCTCCTGGTATATTTATTTGTTTTATCATATAATCCTTTATAACATTAATATTTTTGACTATATGCATTCGATTGGCTTCCATAGTTTTTGCATATTGCTCAACGATAAAATTATTAGCATCGTCTAACTTGTCGAACTTCTGCGCAATTAGATTTGATTCCAATGGTCGAAGAAATGCATTGATATTTGTTATATTTGTCCCGATAGCTGGATCTAATTTATATTTCTCGCAAATCTTCTTTACGAGGATTATATAATTTTTTTTACTTCCTATCTCTACACTTAAGTTTGACATGTCTATATATTTGCACTTACCGTTTTCGATCATATCATGCAACAATATAGAAATGACTCTTTTAGAAGATCTCGTCGATAAATATCCGCATAAACCATGGAACTGGAATCAGTTATCTATGAATCCAGCCATATCATTACAATTTATACTCGATCATAGTAAATTTCCATGGAATGTCAACAATGTATCGAGAAATATTTCTATCACAGAAAATGATATAATAGACAACAAACAATACTTATGGAATTATACAGCACTATGCTCCAATCCTAATATGAACTATGCATTTTATAAAAAAATCATAATACAACCAGCCGAGGTATTATACATAGATTGGGCAGCATTATCCGCAAATAAATCTATAACTACTATTGATGTAATGGAAAATCCAACTAATCCATGGAATGATAGATTCTTATCCAGCAATCCAAATATAACCAGTGCATATATTCTAAATGAAGGAGTATCTAGAAAATGGCATCCACCAAGCGTATCGGCTAATATAGGAATCGTAAAACGCGATATCGTAAATTCAACACTGAGTTCATTGTTCGAATGGGATTTTCGCAATTTATCATTAAATAAAAATCTACCATTCGCATATGTAAGGGATAATATTAACAAGGATTGGAATTGGTTTTCTTTAAGTCAGAATGCTTCAATGCAAGATATGGAAAGATTTCATGAGTTTTCATGGGATCCATTTGCGTTATCCATGAATTCTAAAATAACACTATCGTATGCAATAAATCATGATAATATTAAGTGGGATAGAAAAACTATGATAAGTAATTCCTCTACTACATTAAATGATGTTTATGATAATATCGAATGGTTTTGCACAAATGATCAACTCATAAAAAAATATCTATCATCCAATCCAAATATATCATTCGAATGGGTATCAGATAATATCGATTATATAGATTGGGAAAGATTATCCAACAATACATTACGTTAATAAGAATTGTCTATTACAGTTTGCATATCTTGAGTGAACATTCCGCGATTCTTCAATTCATTGATATTTATAAGATCAATGTATTTTCTGAAAAATCTTAATGTTATGGTTGCGCCTAGTCTTATATTTTTATTATTTGGATCAAAGCCCTCCAGAATAGATTTATTGGTTAATGCACTATACTTAGCTATGCATGGTTCATCTATTATGCCATTGGAAATATTATATTCCAGCATTCTTGAGCATTGAACATCGTATAAGAACTCTGTGCTTAGGTTGGATGTATCTAAATTATGACAATCCCATTTTATGCGATTTATAAATCTTTTGGCAAATGATTCATCTCTTATATTGTTTGAACTAATCCAATCCCAATTAAGATAATCAGCAAACAAATACAACAAGTTCAATGAATAATTGATAGCATATGGAGTTAGTTCATACCAATCAAGTAAATCCGCGAATAACTCCGAATGATATTCATTAAACCATTGAGGAGGACATTTACTTATTTCAATCCAATCTATTTTATTTTTATACTCGATTAGAAATTCAATCGTGCGCAATGGTCCATACATTTGAGCATTCCATTGAACTATATTTTTTTTATATCTTTCAATGATTACTTCAGGCAATGGACGGGTTAACAAATCCCATTTTATATAATTGATGAATGTGACGATAAATTCATTACTAAGCTCCATATCCGAATTAAAGATACTCATCCAATCTATGGATTGATTGGCATGCCTTATAATGGATATCACATTATCGCACGATGGTGATCGTGCCATAGCTATTATATCGCGTTCTACTGAGCAACTCATTATTATATTTTATATGTTCATTCAATTTTGTTGCATAAAAAAATACCCGCAATGGGATATCAATAGTTATATTTACTTACTTGCCTTTTTAGTAGTCTTTGCGAACTTGACCTCCTTAACAGGCTTTGATTCTGCCTTTTCGGGCTCTTCATCGCTTTCCTGAGGTTCATCAGGTAAAAGCTTTAGGGATTCCAATCGAGCTTGCACGACATCTAGAATAACTCGCACATCATCATCACACGATTGGATATGATCTTGTAGAAGAATCTTTGTGGCAAGCAAAGCAAGACGTTCATTGACAGTCTTACTGTTAGCAGTGTCAAGTAGACTCTTGATAACCTTTGCGAAACGATCAAGTGTTTGGAACACAACACTATCAATCACCGATGCAACTTCCTTTCCAAGCAATAGTCCCTTGAATCGTGCATCATGTGACACGATTTCCTTAAACGTATTAGAAATATATTGGAATAGACGAGGCTTCGCAACCTTAACAACCTCGACAACTTCTTCTTGGTCTTCCTCTTTCTCTTCCAATTCTGTAGTATCTTCTTCCTCAGTTGGAACATCTTCTTCGGGCTCTTCTTCAAACTCTTCCTCTTCAACCGGATGGAGCGCATCAAAGACCGTCTTGGTATTCATGTATAATCCAGCCAATGGCTTATCACGAAGTTCATCCCATGGAACATGCACTGGCTTGGTAAGCTTTGCTCGCTGAGAAGCGCAGTTGTCGCAGGTAAACACAAGAATTTCTCGAACCATAAGATTAATGACATGAGTGATAGATTCATACGCAAACTTGCTAAACTTAAATTTCATGCTCGACGAAACATCCTTTAGATTCTTCATCTCATCCGTCGATTCAAGAATCTTGGCCTTTAGCGAAGCAGACGCCTCGTCCTTGAGATAATCAGCAACTCGCTTCTTACACTCTTCAAGCACGACAAGATCTTCTGGAGTTAGCTCTGGTTCTGGAACTTCCTCAGTGGGCATTGCCTTCTTAATAACCTTAATCCACTTTTCAATTTCTCCATTAATCTTAGTATCAGCTAGCCACTTCTTAACATGAACGGTGCCAATGAGCTTACGCGGATCAACTTGCTTATCCTTAATAACTCCAGTCTCTGCCATAACGATGTCCTTAGCCAAATCTTGCTCAACGGGAACGTAGGGTTGTGCGGGGGTCTTAGTCTTGCGTGCCATTATGTCTTATTATATTACTTACAAAGTATCAATTTTAACGAATACTGTATGAGTGATATAGAGTGTGTTGTGTGTATATATCTTTATAATCCTACGCTTAAAATAGACTCACTTTTTCTTAGCCTCAAATCGTAGTATGGTATTTCTCATGCATTACACGACGATAAAAAAAATAATTATTAAATTAAAGTCGTTCGAGATACCACTCTAAGTCAAAATCAGTATCTCGCTCCCACCAATCCACGTTCTCGTAATGATTTAGAAGATCTGTTTGAACATCTCTGGATCTATAATAATTTTGATTCGTTCTATTGGCATCGATGGTCCGCTTCGCTCGCATACCATTCTGCATTTCTATATCGAATGCACTATCTATGTTATTGCTGTTGATTGTGTTTTTTCTAAAGTAGTCCTTGATTAATTGTATGGTGTTGTCGCTCATTGTGTATACTATATAAAATATTATTAAATGATTCGTTCATTATCTGCAAATGTGATCCAAGCTTCGCGTTAACTGATTTAGATAAAATCTGCATTCGGAAAGTTCATCGCATTTAATAATATTGTCGCAGTCGTTTTGCGAACGTTCTATTTTTATTTTATATATTTCTATATTACGATTTAGAGCTTTTACCGCAATATCCTTGTAGTATTCTATTTCATCCAGAGAGAATGCATTATCAACTGGATCTTTAGGCTCGTCTGCTATGTATTGTGCATACGTTATTGCATTTAATTCCTCATCTGTAAATGATGGCATTGTGTTTTCTAAAAAAGTCGATGCGGTCATGTGTTTATATTTAATTACTGATCATGTCAATTTTATTGAATATCAGAATCATTCTCCATGATTTCCATGATTTTATCCAATGTCGTAAATACTCCATCCAACTTTTGGTTCTTCTTCGGCATTTCGTTCGCCTTCTTTCGGAAATGAAAGATGATACGCTTGAACTGCCCCAACGTTTGAGTATCGATATGTAAATCATTGCTGATATCGTTAATGAAATTTTCGAATATGATTGCTGGATTTCCTGATGCTACAAAATCTTTATAGTAAGTGCTCATGCCATTCTTTAACATATCTACACTGTTTTCAATAAGTCGGAATGCCTTATCGCATCTAGGAACTTGTTTCTTGGCGGCAGTGATGGCTCCAATAATTAATTCGGATAATTTATCGATATCGACATCTGGACTGGTTACAATAGTATAGATATCTTGGGTGGTAATGTAAAGCATATTGCACATCACTAAAATATATTTCTTGCTTCCCTCAACCTCATCCTTCTCTACGAAATTTTCTTCTAAGATGTGGGTAAACAAATGCTTGAAATTAATTTTAGAGAAATCAAACAGAAAGAAATCCTCACCAACAGCTCGCTTAATAAAGCTATCGGATAGATTGCAACGATCTTTAATACAATCTTCTCCCTGTCGAAGAACCTTACAGATCTTTAGATATTCCTCGATAACGAATGAATCCTTCAATGCTTGATAAATCATGATCATTTGCTTATCGTCTTCGAGATCTACATTTACATATTCCTCGACGCGCTTCACGAAATCTTCTAATGCAGAGACTTCGTGATCAAAGAATGGATCTACGTTGCGCTTCGTATATAGATTATCAAGAATAGCCTCTTTGAATTTCAAAAGTAGTTTGTCGCATCTAAGAATATCATTCTTCAGTCGTTCGTATTTATCTCTGACAATATCGACATCTAGTTTAGATGGATCACCCGTTAGTTGTTGAAACATGTTCAGTAGTTCTGCTTGATCTATATTAATATCATTTGCTAATGTCTTGTATTGTTTACGACCCTTTGCCATTTTGATATATTGAGGTAATCTGTATAATATCTATACATATTGCATTATTAGTCAGAATGGATGCACAGATACGTAAATTTAATAACCAGCTAAGAGAATTAATTAATATACTCAGCGCAGATTTACCAAAAGATGCAATGGTTGACACGATCAACCGGAAATTCACACTAGCGATTTCAGTGGATCGTACATGTATCATCGAAGAAATGACTCCGGAACTTATGCAATATAAGGATTTCATTGCAGAGAATCGTATTAATGAATTAGTTAATCGCGATTGGTTGGAGAGATTGGATTCGTCTGGAATTAATAATAATGTTAAGAATGGGATTAGCAATATGATCCAACTATTAAAAAAATTATGGGATAATTACGACAATGATCAGAAAATGTATATCGGTAAATCCCTGAAGCATTTACTAAATTATTGCATTAAATACCATAAGGCTAAGGCAGATAATTCTAACTAACTTTAATGATTCTTTATTCTAAATACATCGGAGTTATCTATTTTAAAACATACCGATCTAAATTTTAACATCGCATAATCTGTAATTGGCTGTTTTGGATTGTCAAACTCTCTGGGCAGACAATTATTAAGTCTTGAATATATATAGAACAAACTATAACTTCCACAATTGCCAGTATCATCTCTTTGGTGTTGTATATTAGTTACCACATCAAATGTGCATTTAAGACCGGTGGCATTGGATATTTTAATAGCTTGTTCATTCCAAAATTTATTAAAAATATTTGAACTACATCCACCTCCTGCAGAATTAAATAATTCTATACGAATCCATGGTTTAGAGGTATTATCTGGATCTGGATGATCCGTAGATATATATATACAGAACCAATGTTGTCCGCTTCCATTGGATGAATCTGTATTACATACAATTCCAAATGATGTCATAGGAGCATCATTATATGTGCTTATCTTACTTACAAATGAATCATCTGGTTTATTTATTTTTTTTTGTATAGTTAGCGCATGTCTAAACTCGTTTGCAAAATCTATGTCATGCACGGAATAAACTGGATAGTCAAATGTATTTATATTGGATGGATTGAATGATTTTAAATCGCACATATGGATAAAACTATGCGCAACTCCAGGATATTTAATTCTGAATTGACTCATGACATTATCAATTTCAGTATTATTCAACCAATACGTGCTTGATATTTCTTGAGTTGGCACTTTCATGGTTTCTCTTTTAATTTTTCCCTTAACCTCATGTGGTATATTCACACTATCTAACACACATTCATCATTATCGCATTTGTTGATTATATTCTCTATATCTCCAATATATTCGGACAATAGTTGCGTATGCTCTTCCGATAGGCACGATCCGTTATTATTTGGTTTAGTATTGAGCGCGCAGTCAGTCATTATTTAATTAAGTAATTAGTATAATATATTAGAGATTACACAGATATGGATACAATAGAATTAGATAAATCATTTGCAGTATTCGGAGATGCTAATGTTGGATATGATTCCAATTATAATTCTGAGATTACGGATAATTTAATCCACGAATCTGGAAGACTACAACTCAATACATACCAATCCTTTATTGCCAATCTTATGAATCCCCAGAGTGATATAAATTCTTTGCTATTGATGCATATGACAGGAACTGGAAAAACTATCACAGCATTAGCTACAGCTACGGAATATGTAAAACAATATCGCCCACAAAACGAAAATAATCCAATCGCATCAATCGTTGTTTTGGGATTTACAAAAAATATATTCAGAGATGAATTATTAGCACATCCAGAATTCACATTCGTAAATATGGATGAAGCTGGAGAATTAAAAAATATAGAACTGCACATGCACGAATCGAAGAACTTAGAAGAGAAATACTACCAAAAGAAAAAACTATATCACAGAAGATTAGTGAAACGAGAAGTTAAGGGGATTTACCAATTTTATGGATATAAACAATTCGCAAACAAAATAATTAACATGGATGATTTGGATAAAATGCATAAAAAACTAACATCAGAGGATCTTAATGATATTGCTCGTATAGATCCGGACTTGCTTATTAAATGGATAAATTCAGGAGAAGTTCGCATAAATGAACCATTTATTAAAACCTTATCTAAATCGTTTATAATTTGCGATGAAGTGCATAATTTATACAAGATGGATCAATTCAATACATATGGAGTGGCGATTAACTATGTTTTGAACTATTTCACAAATAATCCAGATCCATTGTATAAAGGAACTATAAGATCATTGCTATTATCGGCAACTCCACTCACCGCAAGCGCGTTAGAGATAATACCTATTATTTCTTTGCTGACGAGTAATATTATTAACAAATCAGATTTATTTACTTTAGTAGATGGAGTGGAACAACTAACTGCCAATGGTCTATCTAAAATCAGACAATGCATATCTGGGCATGTAAGTTATATCATGGATGATAATCCAAAGGAATATCCATCGGCTAGTTTCAGCGGAGTCTCAATAAAAGGAATTGAATATATAAAATTTATACGAACTACTCCGATCGATTTTCAACTAGAATGCCTGAATCACTGGGATGAAAGAACTAATGAATTGGATGATAGGGGCAGCAGTATAATCAAAGATATAATATTGCCGGCATCCGAAGATTCTCCATATGGTACTATATACAGTAAAAATATATCTGCACTAGCTAATCTACCGTCAAATGAATCCATAAAAAAATTGAATGATGGAACATATACATCAAATATTTTCAAACTTAATAAACTATACAAATACTCATGTAAATATGCTAAAATGCTACAAATGTGTCTAGATATGAAATCCAAAGAACATGGTAAAATATTTATCTTCCATCCATATGTGCAAGGTTCTGGAATAAATATGATAATTAGTATACTTATTGCAAATGGGTTTATATTACATGGAGATGTTCCTGCCAAGAACAGCATTTGCATGTATTGTGATAAAACATACGGGGAACATTCAAAGCAAGATCACGACTTTACTCCTGTGTGCATGACATTTATAAATGGCTCATTGAATAAACAAGTTGTCAATAACAGATTGGAAGCATTCAACAATAAGATGAATCTTTATGGAGAGAAGATAAAGATCATCATAGGATCCAAGGCTATGAGAGAATCTCATACACTAAAAGCATGTCGTCATATCATAATAACACACGAGCCAAGTTCTATATCAGAGATGGTGCAGATCGTTGGTAGAGCTGTGCGTAAGCATGTTCATGCGGATTTGCCAGTTAATATGCGAACAGTATCTATAAATATTATTAGCACAAATGTATCGGACATAGGATTGTTAGATCCTGCCGTTAACGAAGAAGAATCTTATAAGGCGAAAATTTTACAATATATGCAAATCAATAAGATAGAAAGATTGATATACGATGTTTCGATCGATTATCTAATAAATTTTAGATTTAAACTCAGAGAATCGCCATTACTATTTGGGGATATAAATGATTTAGATATGAATAGATATTCCAAGTATGAAAAAATTCTTAATACCACTTATGCTAATCTACGAAATGGAAATACAAAATTTGCAATACATACCAATAGATTTAATTTATTTTATATTGACGGAGAGGCTAGAATCGTTATGATGATTATAAAAAGAGTATTACTGGACTTTCAACCAATTCTGACTATGGCTGATCTAAGGGACATTATTAGAAATCCGCCATTCTCGATAGAATATAATACAAAATTAATATCAGATGAATCAATCGCAATAGCAATACATAGAATCGTGTTTAGCGATAGTCAATTAAAAATATTTAGAAATGATATGGATGAGCAATTACAGGATAGTATTTTTGATCAAACATCCATAGTAATCAATCACAGCGGAGATGAATGCAGAGTTGTATGTATAGGAGATCCGTTATGCTCGGATTCATATTTTATACTAAAGACAACAATATCACTAGTTGATGGTGATAAATCAATTATAGACTCCTGTAAACAGAAATATTCTTATGTAACAAATGATAGTATAGATACAAAGGAATTAGCTACAGTTATAGATTCAGCAATGGATATTGATGATATCATAAATGACATGAAATATTATCTGTCAGCTAATCAAGATTTGAGCGCTATTGTATCAAAATTTTCAAATAAAACTCATACAATGCTTGTCGAATGGGCAATCCAACAAGCATGCGATTATGCAATTTATAATACTACAGTTAAGGATCTTGAATTTTTAAAGAACGTAATAGAGTTTTACGTATCTACAAAATTAATGCTTAGGATAAAGGATTTAGAAAACACTAAGATCTACGATAGATTCAAAAAATACAATACAATCACACCAAATGGATGGTGGAGCAAAACCACAAAGCCATCGTTATCTATGTTGCCCATTGGACATATGATAGAAGAATCTGTGAACATATATCAGATAAGTGATAAAACATGGTTATCACTTGGAAGCATATCTATGATTTCGGCAAATGCTAAACATCCATTTGGATGGTATATATACGATGAGCAGATTAAAGATACCATATCAGTAGCTACCAAAATAAAATTCGATGAAGATAAAAAGACAAGAGGGATAACTATGGACTTCATCCCAAAGACAACATTGGAAAGAATTATAAAGTCATTGAAACTAAAGATGTCAAGCAATGAATCAAAGAAGGATATCATCGCAAGAATAATTCAAGAATGTAATGAAAGACAGAAAAAAATATATCCAAACATGGTTATATATAGATTAGTGGATATGTAATTTATTTTAATTTGCTCATCACAGATCCTAGTTTGGCAAAATTCTTTGAGTTTGCCAGATTCTTTAGTGAATCAAACTTAATATTACCAAACATGTTCTTTGCATTATTAGATAATGCAGAGAAGTCAGGTCTTTTCATATTAGATAGGAAGTTTGGTTTTTTTATGCCAGACATCATAGATCTAAATCCAGATGGTCCACTTGGTGTAGAATATTCATTCTCTAGAAATGGACCAAATTGTGGATTGGCCGGTGGCTGAGGAGCATATGGTCTAGGAGCAAATGCTTGCGGTGCATACCCCTGAGGTGCAAATTGTTGTGAAAAGTTGCCAATCATCTGTTGCGCTTCAGGAGAAATTCCTCCCGTTAATATTCTGTAGAGGACAAATCCTCCAATGATTATAAATACGATGTATACAACCATCACATTTCCGAACATCTTGCCTAGTTGACCCAATGCATTATTCGCTACTCCACCAACTGTATCAATTAACTTATTAGCGGTATCTGTAGTATTACTAGCAATACTCTTTTGTGTATTTTCTTTGGTTAGAATATTTTCAACTGCTGCCTTTACGGTTGAATCTCCATTGACGATATTTTCTACTAATGATGCAGAAATAAAATTAACAACGGATGATTGCGATAGATTCTTTGCAGAGACATTTTTTAGTTTTATATCTTGATTGGTTACAAAAGATGTGAGAGAGCTATTCACTATAGATGTTGTTATGTCAGAACTTATCTTATTTCTGATAGTTGTCATAGATTGATCCAAAACATCATTTTTTGAGAATCCCTCATTTTGTAATGTTGTCTTGGCGGCATCTAACTTACTTAGTAACTCAGTTTGTATTTTACTAGCGATTGAATTATCTGTAATATCATTCATGCTAACTGATATTACGGATAATTGAGATGCAGTTTCCGCACTACATGCTTCACACGCGATTGGTTTTTTATCCAGTGATTGCATTAATGCGGTGGATGGCTCAGTACCCTTTTGCATTGCTGCTAATAATACCGCTGCTTTAGTGGCCTGTGCTTCTTGCACTGCCTTTGAGCATAATTCTATCGCTTTCTCATATACATCTTGATCGCAACTAATATTCATTGTTTGGACTCCGCTTATGGTCGTCTTCTTTTCATTTAAAACATTGGTTACGACGGATGTAGTGAATTCATTCAATATATCTGTTGTTGACATATCCTTGCTACTGTTTCCTCCCATAATTACTATTTGGTGATATATTAATAGTTTTAAAAATGCTTACGATTCAATGTTGAAATGTATTTAATATAACATTATTACACATGCCGATCGACAAGAGAACATTTATTTTATCCAACCTTCGCAGAAATGAAACCAGCGATGCGAACAATGATATTACAATTACAATCCCAGATTCTATATTTAGCGGAAAGGTTGAAGCCATCAATATGAAACATATGTATATAGATTATTCGGTAGAAACATTGGGCACATCTAACTATGAACTATATGTTAAATATCCAGAGACGGCAATAGCTACTAGAGTTATATTAGATATTTCTTCTATATCGGCATCTATAGTTAATACTGATAACGATATTGCTTCTCTAATAGCATCTGGTATAAATGCCACGATCGGAACCAATGTGTTCTTCGCATATTTTAATGAGATCATAACATCCGCGAATGATATTTATAGAGATAATAGTAATCTGCTCGGCTATTACACAATATCCACTATTAATAATACAAATTTTGAATTGGACTTTTCAAGCAAATCATCGATAGGACCATTAATAGGATTTGGAAATGGAGTATACTCGGGGTCATATACATATAGGGCAGGAAACATACCCCCATTATCTGCATATCAATCAATTCACGTAATGAATAAGGCATACGATCCAATATATAAACAATTCGATATTAATACAGACATTGCATGCAAGATGGATTTATACGACAGCAATGGAACGTTAATACCAAACTATTCGGATATAAGAGATACAACGATTAGTCTCCCTATAGTGGATGGATATATCACAAACATAAATGATTTTATATCATACATAACGACAGAATTGAATAGATATACATCATCATTTGCAAATGGCACGACATTTTCCGTTTCTTATAACTTTGATTCTGATAAGTTCACAATTTCTAATTCTACAAATTCGTTGTTTGGAATAGGATTCAGATTTAATAGACCAGATGGTTCCAATAATTATGGATCCTTACATAGACAACTTGGATTCGATAAAAATATATATATTGGCTATTCCAGCATAACTAGCATTAATAAAGCAAGAATATTCGCAAACGCATATGTAAGCGAATACTTATTTGTCTGTAGCGATCTTATAAAATATAATTATGACACAAGTCTTATTGTAGCAGAATCTGGAAATTCTGCATCTATGTATGAAAGTATATTTACAATACCAGTTGCAGAAATTACTAATTACTCATATATTCCCGCATTTGAAACAGAACACCGAGTTAGAATTAATGCATCCAAATTATCTAAATTGTATAATGAGAATCTACCAGATGCTAAAACGATAAACTTTTATCTAAAGCTTTCTTCTGGGAGACATATCAAACTTAATACGCAGTGGAGTATAAAATTCGAGATAGAGTATATAAATTAGTATGACTAATAATTTTGGTTTGTATTCGTATCAATATAGATAAAATCATGGATGCTCAAATGTATGCAACCGTTGTGCAATCGATATGTAATCGTGTTGGTATTACAGAGCCAAATGACACAATCATACGAAATGTGACTGCGCACTGCAGACGATTAAATATACGAAAACTCAAATCATTACATAATAATCAAAATGATTTTCTACTTGCCATAGTCAATTCATATATGGAGTCCATTAAAGCAATTCCGGAATTTGATGGAAATGAATATCTTAAGAATAGCAAAAAAAGTATTGATAACATGGTATCAACCACTTGGCTACAATCCAATATACCAATAGAGGTTAGCAAAACTATGAGCATTTATTTTAATACTATGCATAGAAATGCCTATAATGATGGAACATCCATAACAAATTTTGGATTTACGCTTATACCTAGAAGTCTACATGCGTCTGGAGTGGATGGGAATATTCAATCTAGAGTGCTTCCATCGCAGATTACGTATTTCAAGATAGGATCCTTTACATTGCCATATACAAATGATATGAGTGTAAACAATTTTACCAAGGAGATAACACTTACATTCACCGCACTAACAAGCAATGGAATACTATCAAATGAGCAAATCTATCATTTCATATTTAGTTATACCGTGATCAACAATTCGTTGATACAGGTAACTCCTATAAATAAATACTGTAAGTTTTGCCCACCATTACGTCATCTTGATGATCTAACATTACACTTTAGCGATCCATTAATACCCATAGCATTTGATATCGATAGAATGGTGGCATTATCATTAAATTATACATCTGTAGATGGAAGAATCACATTTGCATCAGCACATGGACTAACTACGGGCGATATAGTAATAATACAATCATTTCACACACTTGATGACACATCCAATACTGCGATTATTAATCAAATACAAAATCCTAGAGGATTCGTGATAACCGTAATAAATCCAACAACCATTGCCATAGGAATTGATTTCACTACCATCATTTCTCCTGATGTATCATATCTACCAATGGTATTATTTTACAGTAAGACATTTAGATTTCCCCTAGAGATTGGTTATCAAGATATATCAGAATTGAACTAAAAAAATCTCAGAAATGAACACTGGTCTAATATATATACCGATAATTCGAAAACGCTGTGATGACTGATATCGCCATGTATGGAAAAATGGAACATATCAAGTTATACACACCGCCCAAATCAGTAGATATAGCAACCAAACCACGACATCTATTACGTCATGATAATTTCATCGTTAGTTATGGAGTGGCGTGCGTGCGACGCAACAACAACACAGGATGTTATGAGATTCTTATGATAAAAAAAAGAAACACGTATGCATTTATCGAATTTGTCAGAGGTATGTATGATCCGTTCAAAGACTATGATCTCGAGTATATGTTTGGACTCATGAGCATAGTGGAGAAATCTATGATACAGACTAGGGATTTCTCAACACTGTGGAACTATTGTAGTGGGCAACCATTAAAAAATTCTGAACGTAATGTCTATGCGAAGGCACTAAAGAAGTATAATACGTTGGTTGGTAGAGGAGAAAATATTCTACTAAACTTTGTGTCTAACTCACCAAATGCAACGCTACTTTGGGAAATCCCAAAGGGCAGAGCAAATAAAAAGGAAACTCCACTGGTATCCGCGATGAGAGAGTTTGAAGAGGAGACTGGGTTGGATAAAAAATCATACAGAGTATTGCTAGATGAAGGAACGATTGAGTATACATTCATTGATTGTGGTGTGAAATATAAATATGTATATTACTTGGCGGTGTTGGATGGTAGCGTAGTTCCTACATATGATTATAATAACCATCACATGTTATGGGAACTAAGCGAACTTAAGTTTATGACATCCATGGCAATCCAAGAAATGAATAATCAACGTTTAGCAAAGACTGCTCGTATTATGATAAAGAAGGCGAAGAAATATTTATCATAATGCATAGTAGATTCTATTCTGAATGTAGTTTTATAATTATATAAACAGTAGTCATAACAATGGTGCAATTAGAACGTGATATGGTCAAGCAAATCGTGGTGCTCTTGGTGCTCTTTAGCCAAAAGGCAGCATTCGATATTCAGGAGTTCAAACCCATTGGTGGTCTATTTGAACGATTCAAGAAAGCATCAGAGGCTGAAAAGCAAACCGACTTTAGTATTGAAGATATCAATACCGTAATTAGCACGATCAATGTGTGCTGTCAGCGAAAGCCAGTTGAGGTGCAGAACTATCGTGGTATTGCGGATATGCTAGATATGCTTACCAAGATTGTTGAGGATGATAAGAAGGAGCCCAAGGATACTGGAGCAAAGACCGAGCTATAAAACTTCTGGTATGACTAAACGTCAATCCCGAATTTCAAGTAAAACAACCAGACAACTATTGACATGGTCTCATTATAAATTTAAAATGATGCTTGATTATAAAATGCAAAGAACTGGAGGTAGA